>ENA-ORUV01000005-ORUV01000005.1-human-gut-metagenome-genome-assembly--contig:-NODE-5-length-210583-cov-5.78162_pt1 | contig 210583 bp, 184 predicted proteins | sample MGYA00242089_ERZ509229 | MGnify/ENA primary metagenome ERZ509229 (study PRJEB26280, sample SAMEA2338805) | human gut metagenome | biome: human gut; feature: human-associated habitat; material: faeces...
TTAGAGCATACGGTTCATACCCGTGGTGTCGAGAGTTCAAATCTCCCTTCCGCTACTCGAGAAGCTTTGGATTATCAAGGCTTCTTTTATTTTGTCGCCGGGTTTTGCCCGCCAGGGCGTTTTACCCGTCTGAAATCTGTCAGGGAGGACATGAGCATCATGGAAAAGGAACAAATTTTTCAGAGAAACGCGGGATTTTTCGCATTTTTTCTAAGCGGCATATGTGCCATCAGCAGCGGTGTGGTCGTAAGCATTCTGCAGGAAATCTACGGCTTTGCATATGGCATGACAGGGACACTGCTGTCCCTTATGAGCATAGGCAATCTGCTGGCCGGCTTTGCCTCAGGCATGCTGCCCGCAAAAATCGGCACCAAGAAAACAGTGGTGCTCCTGACAGCAGGCTATGGGGCCGGATATATGATCATGGGTTTTTCCGGATGGATGCTGGTTCTCATGCTGGGATTTTTCATGGTCGGCGTTGCTAAAGGAAGCACCATCAATACCTGTACCATACTGGTGGCCGATAACTCCGGCGATCGTACAAAGGGCATGAACATCATGCACGGCTGCTACGCCCTGGGCGCGCTTTTGTGTCCATTCTTCATCGCCGCCGCCATGAAAGCAGGAAATACCGTCCCCATGCTGGTGTTAGCAGCCTGCGGTTTCCTGCTGTGGCTGACCTTCTGTGTGACTCCCGCCGAAACAAAGGCCATGAAAAAGGACTGGAATATAGATAAAAGCTTCCTTAAAAGCAGAAAATTCTGGATGCTCACCGGTCTTCTGTTCTGCCAGAACGCGGCGGAAACCAGCGTAACCGGCTGGATGGTTACATATTTTAAGGGAAACGGCATCATATCAGGATCTCTCAGCCCCTACACCGTAACCGTGATGTGGGGAGCCACGCTGATTGCCCGCCTGCTCATAGCATTTGTAATCCCTATCAAAAACAGCTATTCCGCCATGATTAAAATGGGCATTGGCTGCATCATCTTCTACATGGGCCTGATGATGGCCAGTACCCAGACCACTGCCATTCTCCTGCTGTTCGCCTTTGCCTTTGCCATGGCCGGCATGAATCCCACTGCCGTGGCCAGCGCGGGCCGTATGACCAGCGCGGCCAGCATGGGAATTATGCTTCCAGCTGCCAGCAGCGGCGCCATCATCATGCCCTGGATAATCGGCATAGTGTCTGAATATGCTGGCATTGAAATCGGAATGGCTTCCAATATCATTCCCTGCGCAGGCATGCTGTTATTCAGCGCAGCTGTAAAACGGTTGAAAGAATAGGAGCTGTAAATCCATGCTCCGCGATAAGGACATACGGGAGCCTCTCTTTGATTTCCTAGAGGAAATGTGCGGAAAAATACGTATTCTGGAAGAAAAACAGATAGGAAAATCCAGAGCGGATATCGTCATGGTCCTGCCGGAGCTGGCCCATATCCAGGAACTGAATGAAATGCCTAAATATAAGGAAAAGAGCAAACAATTCGTCATTGATAAAATCGCAGAAAGGATACCTGAGGATACACTCTCAAAGCAGATAAGCAATGCCCTGTTTGAACGGGATTATAATGAAATTGAACATGTAATACAGGAATTCAAAAAGACCCGGACCGTTACTACAAGGAAACGGCGCGCCGGGCCCATCCGAAAAGGCAGGCGTCCATGACACGCCTGCCTTTTTCTATTCCGCCTTACCATCCAGATAATCCAGTATCTCCTGGGCATTGGTATCCGGCTTTACCTTTTCAAATACCTTCTCGATGACGCCATTCTCATCTATTACATAGGTGCTTCTCACCACTCCCATAGAAACCTTGCCGTAAAGCTTTTTCTCCTTCCACACATCGTATGCCTGAATGGCAGTAAGCTCCGGGTCGGACAGGAGGATGAAGGGAAGCTCATGCTTGGCGGCGAAGTTGGCATGGGACTTCTCACTGTCCCTGCTCACGCCTATGACCTCCACGTTCCTCTGTTTAAATCCAATGTACGCGCCTGCGAAGGCGCATGCCTCCCTGGTGCATCCGGGTGTGTTGTCCTTTGGATAAAAATACAAAACCACCTTCCTGCCAAGAAAAGAGGATAAGCCCACTTCCTTTCCGTCCTTATCTTTTAATGTGAAATCCGGCGCTTTTATTCCTGTACTTAACATGTCTCTTTTCCTCCTTAAGCAATTGGCCAGGTTCGCTGAACGCGCGCTGGCCTATGAGATTATATTATTGCAGGTATCAATGCTTGTCAAGGAGTCCTCTAGAGCGTGCCGATGGCGGGAATGAATTTTCAAATACGCTCTAGCGCATTTTAACTTCCTTAAATCTGCGGGCAAACACTTCAGCCTTTGTTTCCTGACAGGGGCCGTGATGGCCAGAGACACAGCCAGAATACAGAGCAGAATCAGCAGGTTGCGCGGCCCACCTGCAGGTAGCCCTCACCGCTGTAGATATTTTTCAGCACAATCTGGCTGGTGGCCTTGCTCTGCCCCAGCTGTGTCATGTAGGAAACCTTATCATTTTTCTTATTATTAAAAATAAAGCTCCTTGCACGGAATGATAACTGTTTCACGCCCTTTCCCCCCTGTGACCATATTTTTTTCTATCATATCATGGATATCTTGGGATTACAAATCCCCAGGCAGGCTATGATGTCCTGTCATTTGGGCAAAAAACGCGGTCCTGGCTTATGGCCAGAACCGCGTCCTGTTGTTTGTACAATTAACCATATAAAAGCCCGCTGCGCAACGTCCTCCCTATGGCCTGACAGCCGTCCCGTCAGGCAGTCTTGCAAACAGCCAGCTGTGGTCCATATCCACTGCCGGATATTTTGCGGCTTCCTTCTCATCAAAGCCAACACCAATACCTGGTGTGTCGTCCACATATGCGTACCCATCCCTGATTTTCGGGCAGCCCGGGAATATAGCCTCTTCCTCCTGAGTAAAACCGGAGAATTCCTGGATACCAAAGTTATGGCTGTTCAGGTCCAGATGCATCTGCGCGCACATTCCTATCGGCGACAGGTCATTGGGGCCGTGCCATGCGGTCCGCACGCCGTATGCATCGCAGAAATGGGCCAGCTTTACGGCAGGGGTCACGCCTCCGATATCGCTTAAATGCACCCTTATGAAATCAATCCACTGGTTCTGGATAATGGTTTTCCACTCAGCCGGATTGGTAAACAGTTCTCCCATGGCAAAGGGCACGGCTGTCTGCTCCCTCAGATACTTATAATACCCCACCTGGTCAGGGGCCAGAGAGTCCTCCAGGAAAAACAGTTTAAAGGGCTCCAGCTCCTTTGTAAAAGCAAGGGTATCTGCCAGAGAAAGCCGCTCATGAACATCGTGCATGACCTCAAGCTCCCATCCAAAATCCTTTCTTACCTGCTCAAACAGCCGGATTACACTGTCCATATACATTTTCGGATGGAAATACGCGCCTTCCGGCGCTCCCTCCGGCTTTACCATCTGCTGGCGCTTGCCATCGAAGTTCCCGCCGTAGGTTCCCATGTGACAGCGGATGTGCCGGTATCCTTCCTCAATATATTGACTGATACACTCCTTTACCTCTTCCAGGCATCCTCCGTCCGCATGGCGGTAAACCGTCACACCTTCCCTGGCTTTTCCGCCGAGCAAGCTGTAAAGCGGCATGCCGGCCAGCTTTCCCTTGATGTCCCACAGGGCCTCATCCACTCCCGATATGGCATTATTGAGGATTGGGCCATTGCGCCAATAGGAGCTTCCCATCATGGTCTGCCAGATATCTTCTATATTATGTACGCTCCTGCCCTTTAACATAGGGCAGAGATATTCCTCGATGGCTGTAACCACAGCCTTATGCCTCCATGTAAAGGTGGCGCATCCATATCCGAAGAGTTCTGGTTCCGATGTCTCTGCCTTTACAATGACCAGATTAATTCCCCTTGGCGCTGTCACAAATACTTTTATATCGCGAATCGTTATGTTATCCATGTTCTAATTCTCCTGTTTTTTATAATTACCCCCGTACTATGTAACCTCGGCCAATACAGTATCAGCTCTTAACTGCCCCGCCTGTCATGCCTGCAATGAAATACTTCTGGAAACAGATGAAGAGAACCACCAGCGGCAGGCTGGATACGGTGGAAGCGGCCATCAGGTCATTCCATTTAATCTGGTACAAATCTGGTCACCCCGTAACCGGCCAGACACGCACATGTTATACAGATAATCATGGCAAAGATACATGTTACCAGGCTGTTGAGGGTCATTCTTCCGAAATTGTAGGTAGTGAAGAATTTGCGGAAGGACTCCAGGCTGATTGGATCCGGTATCCACTGGGGCTTAGGTGAGTAGGTCTGGGCCTCTGTCTTAAAGGCAGTGGAAATCATCCAGAGAACAGGCACCAACACCATAAGGGCCAGCAGGATCAGGATCACATAACAAAGTATTTGTTCCATTCTGCGTTTCGACTTCATTTTATTCATCCTTCAGCACCACCTTATACACAGAGTTTATGAGATAACAGATAATGAAAACCAGGATTCCCCATGCAGCTCCTTTACCGAATCTCAGGTCGTTGAAAGCGGTTCCGTATATACTCAGGCTGATCAGGTTCGTGGCTGTGCCCGGCCCGCCGGCTGTCATGGTAAAGACCTGGGTGTACTGCTTGAACCACCACACGCTGTCCAGGATAATCACCGTTGTCAGGATAGGCTTTAGGGAAGGCAGGGTGATGTAGCGGAAGCTGTCCCACTTATTTGCCCCGTCAATCACCGCCGCCTCATACAGGTCTTTGGAAATGCTCTGGAGTCCGGCCAGTATCATGGTCATGACCAGTGGAAATCCCTTCCATATACAAGTGAACACCACGGACGGAAACGCCAGCTCCTTGCTGCCCAGCCAGGATATGTTGGCTGAAATGATTCCCAGCGACTTCAGCATATCGTTTAAGACGCCGTACATGGGATTCATGATCCAGGTAAACAAAAGGGCTATGACAGCTTCCGGGAAAAGCCATGGGAGCATGAAAATGACCCTGAATACAGTCCTTCCCCTGAACTCCCTGTTTAACAAGGTGGCCAGGATAAAACCCAGAATAAAATGCCCGATTACCACTAATATCATGAACTCAAACGTGAGCAGCACCGATTTATAGAAGGACGGGTCTGTAAACGCCTCTATATAGTATTTGAAGCCTACGAATTTCCACTTAGTCACCAGGTTAGTATTGAAGAAGCTGATATAAAAGCCATAGGCCATGGGATATATAATAAGGGCTGCCAGCATGAATACAATGGGGAATGCAAATAAGTATCCGTCATTCTGGTATTTAATTTTACCCGTGGTTCCTTTTGTTTTTACCTTAGACATGATATCATGACCCTTTCTTTGCCAGTATTAATTGTAATCCTCCAGAAGCTGGCCAAGATCCTTTACCAGCTGTTCCACTGCCTGGCCGTTTGTTTTCTCGTTGCTGAATACAGCCGCATAGGCATCGCCCAGGGCACTCTTAAGTCCGCTGATTCCCGCAAAAGCCAAGGTCGGACGGCAGCCATCCTCAATCTGCTTTAAGAAACCTGCGTAATCATCTCCTGTTATATAGGAGACCTTCTGTCCCTCGGTGGTGGACGGAATCTTGCCGCTGGACTCCCAGAACTTCATATCCTTATCGTGGGAGGTAAAGAATTCCAGGTATTTGGCGGCTGCTGCCTTCTGCGCGTCAGTTGACTTTGTAATGATGGCATATCCCTCCGCTCCCAGCATGGTGCCTGAGTACTCTCCCGGAAGCTTAAAGGAACCAAGCTTTCCTTTTAACTCAGGATTGTTGGCATAAGCAACGCCCAGGGCATTGGGCCCGGTAAGGAACATGCTGGTATAGCCCATGGCAAAATAATTTGCCGCCGTGGGATAATCCACCTCTGTGATACCAGTGGGAACCACGCCCTCCACATTGTTCATATCGGTCCACTTGGAAAATACGTCCACGAATGCCGGATCTGTGGTGATGTCTGTCTTCCACTCATCCGAGCCATCCTCCCGGTAAGCCAGCTCATATCCGCTGCTCCAGAGATAGGACATAAAACGGCTCTGTCCTGAAGAATTGTTGGAGCCTACCATGGAGAATCCCCACTGGTCCACCTGTCCGTCCCCGTCCGAATCCTTTGTCAGCGCCTTTGCGCAGTCCACAAATTCGTCCCATGTGGCAGGTACCTCGAGCCCCGCTTCCTCAAAACGGTCCATCCGGTAGATAACGGCCTGCGGCTGTACAGCAACCGGATAATAGGTCATCTGTCCGTCGATGGTGCAGGCATCCATAACTCCGTTTGCCAGGCCGTCAATGGCTTCCTTGTCCATCCAATTAGCAAGGTCCTCTGTCAAACCCAGATCATAGAGGGTGGGCACCTGGTCGGCGGATGTGAAGAACATGGTGGGAAGGTCATCCGGAGAGGTTGCCATGGCTGCCAGCTTTGTGTAAATATCGCCGGAGGCAATGGCCTGGATTTCCACCTTGATGTCCGGGTTTTCCTTCATGAATTCCTCTGCATACTGATATATGTACTGGCCATGGGGATCCTCAGGCGCATATCCGTCCATAACGGTTAAGGTAACATATTCGCCGGAGGCGGCCTGTGTATCCTTTTTCTCCGCCTCGGCCCCGCCATCGGCCTTTGTGTCTCCCGTCTTTGCATTCTCTGCCTTAGTATCTGCCGTGCCGGATGATGAACCCGCGCATCCTGTCACAAGGGATGCCGCCATTGCTACGGAAAGCATTGCTGATAAGAATCTTTTTTTCATGTCAGTTCCTCCATTTCATTGTTATGAATCTCTCATAATTACCGGCCGGTAATTGTTTGTTCCGATGTGAATATCATACAACAACTGTTCTGCTGAATGTGATTATTATTTAGTCAAAAATCACCATTTTTTTGTCCTGTGATAAAAATTTACATAAAAACAGCAGCTGGCATCCAAAAATCACCAGCTACTTTCTTCTGCTTTTCCTGCTTGTTTCCCACCATTCATGTACAGATTTACGGTATTGAAGGGGAGAAACATCCATGATTGATTTAAATTGCCTTAAAAATGTGTTTACACTGTCATAACCGCACCTCTCCGCTATCACTGCTACGCTATCACTATTATTTTCCAATAAGCTGGCAGCCTCGCAGACCCTTACCGTATTGATATACTTATTTAAGTTGTATCCGCAATACTTGGTGAAATCCTTGCTGATAGTTGACGGGTGAAGAAAAAATTTTTCACCCAGCATGTTCAGGTTCAGCTCTTCATTTTGAACCGGAAGGTCCGAAACAGAAGCACTGCTATCTGGGTAATGATGGTCCGCTGAATCTGGGTACGGAAGGGCTTATGTACTTCGCTCTCCTCCTTTAAGTAACACAGCATATCGATCAGATGTCCGAACACCGCCCGGTCCACATTTTTATAATTTTGGACAAACACCTCCGGCGATGGCGTGCCAAATACCTTCTGCAGGTCATGGTCCAATATGATACTTCTATAGTAGGTCGGTTTGACCGTGAAGCCATATCTCGAAAACGGCAGCCTGTCAATCCGCCTCAGATGGTGTTCCATGGCTCCTATGACCAGAATATCATAGGGCTCCACATGGTACTTCTTTCCTGAGATATAGTAGTCCGCAGCCCCGTCCTCCACCAGGAGAACCTCACTGGTATTATGGATGTGGTGCATCTCATTCTTCTCGTATTCACAGGTACGTGAAATATTATAATTATCCTCACAGATTGCCCGGAAATGGTCCGGCTCATAATAATCGTTAATCTTAATCTCCATGTGGTTAACTATAGCATACCTGTATCCATATGTCAAAAATACAGTCCCGGCCAATGAAGTCAGGCGGTTGGAGGTCTATCGCCCGCCCAAATATCCCATTCAAATTGACTCTTTCTTATACTAACACTCAGACAAAGGGCCGCATATCAAGATAACACCAAGATAATGCGGCCCTTCCCAATTCCTCTCACATACTCTTATATTTTTATAACCAAATACTCCCCTGTCAGACGCAGCACCGCATATCTTATCTTCCTCTATTCCTCCGCGTTCTTCTTAAGCATCCCCAGAATCACGCATCCGGCCGCTGCTCCCACAACCACCGCAGCCAAATACATAAAGGGATTTCCAATGGTGGGAAGGACGAAGATACCTCCATGGGGCGCCCTGAGGGTACAGCCAAATGCCATGGAAAGTCCTCCCGCAATAGCGGAACCGATGATACAGGAAGGAATCACGCGCAGCGGGTCCTGGGCCGCAAAGGGGATGGCTCCCTCTGTGATAAAGGACAGGCCCATCACATAGTTGACAATACCGGACTGACGCTCCTTTGCCGTAAATTTCTTCTTAAAGAAGGATGTGCACAGGGCAATGGCAATCGGAGGCACCATACCGCCTGCCATAACGGCTGCCATGACCTCAAAGTTGCCTTCCGCCAGCTGTGCGGTTCCAAACACATAAGCTGCCTTGTTAAACGGACCGCCCATGTCAATGGACATCATGCCGCCTAATACCATGCCCAGCACGATCCGGCTGACGCCGCCCATTCCGTTCAGGAAGTGGGTCAGACCGTCGTTAATCATACCCATATACGGGTTGACAAATGTGGTTACCACTGCTGCCAGGAAGATACCGATAACCGGATAGAGAAGCACCGGCTTGATGCCCTCCAGTGACTTTGGCAGTCTGGAGAAAAGCTTTCTTAAGCCCGCCACGATATATCCGCCTACAAAACCCGCAAACAGAGCGCCCAGGAACCCTGCGTTCACATCGCCCCCTGCCGGATTGGCAAAGGTGGCTCCCGTTTTGGCAATCAGTCCTGCCACCAGGCCCACTGCCAGGCCGGGACGGTCCGCGATACTCATGGCGATGAAGCCGGCCAGGATAGGAAGCATCATTCCGAATGCTTGCTCACCCACGGTCTTAAGATAGGCTGCCAGAGGCGTATTCTTTCCGAAGTTGGCCGGGTTAATGGAATAATCGTCAAACAGGAACGCCAGGGCAATCAGGATACCTCCGCCGATAACAAAGGGAAGCATGTGGGATACGCCGTTCATCAGGTGCTTATAGATGGTCCGCCCAATGCTGTCACTGCCTTCCGGCACAGACTCTCCACCCGCAGCTCCCATATGGCGGTACACCGGCACCGTGCCGTCCACTGCCCGTTTGATCAGCTCTTCAGCCTTGTGGATACCGTCGGCTACAGGGACCATGATAACAGGCTTTCCGTCAAACCTGGCCATCTCCACGTTCTTGTCTGCGGCAATGATAATGGCATCCGCCGCTGCGATTTCTTCCCTTGTGAGCACATTCTGGGCTCCGCCGGAGCCGTCGGTCTCAGCCTTTAAGGCAATCCCCAGCTTCTTTCCCGTATTCTCCAGGTTCTCAGCTGCCATATAGGTGTGGGCAATACCGGTGGGGCAGGCCGTAACAGCCAAAACCCGGTAACCGGAGGAAGTGTCTGCTTCGGCACCCGTCTTTGCCTTCGCGCCTGCCTTGGCACCCGTCTCAGCATCCTCCTTTGCATTCTGGCCCGTCTCTCCCTCAGGCGCTCCAAAACGCTCAACCTCCGTTTCATCAATGATGCGTAAAAATTCATCCTTATCCGCCGCCCCGATAAGCCCTTCCTTGAATCCAGGATTCATAAGCAGGGTGGACAGGCGGGATAATGCCTCCAGGTGCACGTCTGCTCCCTCAGCAGGCGCCGCGATCATGAACAGAAGGTTTGCCAGGGAACCGTCAAAGGCGTCATAATCAACGCCCTCCGGAACCACCATGGCTGCCAGTCCGGGCTCCTTTACCGCCTCTACCTTTGCGTGGGGAATGGCGATCCCCTCACCAATGGCCGTGCTGCCCAAAGCTTCCCTTGCCAGTATGCCCTCCTTGTATCCGGCGGTGTCCTTAAGCCTTCCGCCTGCATCCATCAGGGATACCAGCCTGTCAATGGCCTCCTCCTTATCTGAAACCTTTACGCCCAGCTCAATGCTCTCTTTTTTTAATAACTCTGTAATCCGCATAAATGCGTCCCTCCTGACCGATTAAAGTGTGTTTAATAGTCTCATAATTTCATCTTTTGTTCCAATGCCGTCGGAAAATGCAGTAGCGCCGCCGCAGGCTGTTCCCAGCTTCAGAGCGTATGCATAATCCCCTTTTTCCAGATATCCGGCTATGAATCCTGCCACCATGGAATCCCCTGCTCCAACGGAATTCTTGACGGTTCCCCTGGCAACTCCCTGGCGGTGTACACTGCCGTCCTCCGCTACCAGTATGGCTCCGTCTCCTGCCATGGATACCAGCACATTCACCGCTCCCTGTTCCTTAAGCTTCCTGGCATGGAGAACGATTTCCTCTTCTGTCTTAAGCTCCTGACCGAACATCTGTCCCAATTCATGGTTGTTAGGTTTAATGAGGAACGGATGGTACTGTAAGACCTTTTGGAGCAAATCCTTCTCCGCATCCACTGCCATGCGGATTCCCCTGCCGTCCAGGTGTTCCATGATTCTCTGGTAGATGTCATTGTCAATGGCAGCCGGTATGCTTCCCGAAAGGACCAGCACATCCCCTTCCTTTAAATAGGAAAGCTTCTGAAAAAGCCGCTCCACATCGCCGTCCGTAATTTCCGGTCCCATGCCGTTAATCTCGCTTTCCTGGTCGGACTTCAGCTTTACGTTTATGCGGGACATGCCCTTCTCCACCTGGATGAAATCAGAGTCAAAACCCAGGCTCCTGACTCCCCGCTCAATCTCCCGGCCCGTGAACCCGGCTATGAAACCCAGAGCCGTGCTCCTGTATCCCAGGTTTGCCAAAAGCGCCGAAACATTGATGCCCTTGCCTCCGTAGAAGATGTTTTCCCGGATGGTCCGGTTTACACTTCCCAATGTGAAATGTTCTACTGCCACCACATAGTCCAGTGCCGGATTAAATGTAACCGTGTAAATCATATATCTCTGCATCGCCTTTCCATGAAAATTTATTTCTTATCTTGTCTCTATCATAATACGATACCATATTTTCGTCAATAGTATTTTATAAGAAAATTTATTTCACATATTTTTTCGTCACAATATACAAACAGACGGCCTGTTTCCATAAAAAGCCGCCTGTTTTTTGTACATTATTTTCTATTTTATCATTAGTACTGCCTTGCAGCTACTGTCTCATCATTTCTTATCCGGTGATATGGCTTTTTCATGACGCCGTATATGCTCCACAGAGTCTTCCATACCGGCCCGCAGCAGAAGATACAGTATCTCCATAACTGCCGTAGCCGTCACCCTGGAAAACCAGAACTCCTCTGTCAGCAGCTTTTCCCTGGTGGCAGTGACAATCTTGTAATCGCATATCCCGGCCAAAGGTGAATTTCCATTGTTGGTAATGAGAATGACCGTGCATCCATTATCCCTTGCCCCCTCCGCCAGTGTCTGGAGACGCTTGGAGCTTCCTGAATTGGATATGACCATAACCACATCCTCATGTCCCAGGTTAAAGGTATAGGCTGCCTGTGTTTCCCATATATCCCCCGCCACAGCCGGTATTCCCAGCTGGTTGAATTTAAAGGCGCCGTCCAGAGCAACGGGAATGGTATTGCCCACGGCTGCCAGCTGCACCATTCGGGCATGCTCCAGCTTGTCCAGGATATGTTCCAGATTAGCCGGGTCCATCATGTTCACGGTCTCTGTCAGCTCGGCCACCTTGTTGGCCAATATATTCTGAAGGGACTGCCGCAGATCGCCGCGGTCAATGTCATTGGACACATTTTTGTCCATTTGTTCTTCTTCCAGCACCTCCCTGGCCAATGCCAGCTTCAGGCTGTGGAACCCTTTGAAGCCGCACCGCCTGCAAAAACGGGATACGGTGGCGTCGCTGGTCCCGCTGGCCCTGGCCAGCTCGCCTACTGTCATATCCACTACCTCCGCCTTATGCTCCATCATGTAATCCGCTATCTTTTTCTCTGCTTCAAAAAATTCGTCATAGGAGGAGCATATAACTCCCAACGCGCTTCGTGTCTCTCCCATATCATATTCCGCCTGTCTCATGTAAATTCATTTCACGCTTTAAATATAGCACACAAAATTTAAAAATAAAAGCTGTTTTTCGTCATATATTATAATGCTTTATGAAACTTTATTAACTTTTCGTTACTCCCCTTGTTTTTCCTTTTTTACTGTGCTATAATCTCTAAACGTTAACATATTATTAACAATTTGTTTACATTTAGCCGCATATTATCAGGTCTTCAAATGTGAGAAAGAGGCTGGTATCATGAAAAATATTAAAACATTTCTTTCCAAGTACAAACATGCATGGCTGCTGTGTTACGGCTTCATTTATCTTCCATGGTTCTGTTACCTGGAAAAGACGGTCACCCGTCATTACCATGTAATGCATGTTGCACTGGATGACTTTATACCCTTCAACGAATATTTTATTATTCCCTACATGATGTGGTTTTTATACGTGGCGGGAACCATTGTTTTCTTCCTTTTCCGAAATAAGGAAGATTATTACAGGATTTGTACCTTCCTGTTCTCAGGTATGACCATCAGCCTGATTATCTGTACCTTTTTTCACAACGGCACAGATTTCAGACCGGTCATTGACCCGGGTAAGAACGTATTTTCCGGCATGGTTGCCGCCCTGTACCAGACGGACACGCCTACCAATGTATTCCCCAGCATCCATGTGTACAACTCCATCGGCACCCACATCGCCATCATGAAGAGCGAGTCCCTTAAGAAATATCCCTGGGTGCGGGCTGGTTCAGCCATCCTTATGGTTTCCATCTGCCTGTCTACCGTGTTCTTAAAACAGCACTCGGTCATTGATATGGTGGGAGCCGCCATCATGGCTTATGTGATTTACGGAATCGTCTACGGATACAACTTGTCCGCAGAGGACAAGAAGGTCACCCAGAAGGCGCTCAGTTAGATGGACAAAAATCAAACAAACGGAAACTAAATGTTCGGAATTTAAAACCGCTGTACGCCAGTCACTACCTACCGGCATACAGCGGTTCACTATTTTGGTGGCGGTAACGATTCCCGCATTCTGGCTGAAAGCCACATTGGGAAGGCCGCCAAAGAAGGCTCCTATGATATTGCTTGACCCGAATCCCAGGATACCTCCCCGCAGCTGCTTATCCGTGGCTTCCCAGTCCATCCCGCCCATGGCGGCGGTCACATCCCCCATGGCCTGCAGGGAATTGATGGCGGCCAGCAGCCCAATTACCACACAGGATAATGAATCCACCCCCGACAATCAACGGCAGTCCAGCTCCAAACTGAAGGCTGCCTTTCCTGAATCCGACAGAGAATACCCGCAAAAGGGTAGCCAAAGCAGATACCACAAGAGCCGCCTGGACAATGATGACCCTATCTTCCCCGCATAAACCCGCCACGCCCGCAATGATGATGGAAGGGGCAACACATCCCGCTATCATCGCCGCAATGTGTTGGAAAACCAGCCTGATTATTTGAAAATTCGATTGGGCTTACCGCTCCTTGGAAAAAGGATTCAGCATCTTGCTCACCACTTCCGCCTCAGACGGGCCTTCAAACAGGGTGCTTGCCTGGTCCTTGGCAGGTATGCTGTCCACCTTGGAGCCGTCAACGCCGCCCCTCATCTCTACTTCATGCTTATAGTCAGCCAGGTATTTTTCGATGGCGCTGATTTTGTCCTCAGGCGCCTCCATACCTTCCCTAGATAGTCCCATGATGTCCATGACCGTATCCAGCTCACTGGCATCCCAGTCCTTAAGAACTGTGTCTGCAAGAAACTGAATCCGCTCCCTGATTGAATTACACTTCAGAAATTCTTTTACCATTTTCTAAGACCTCCATGCATATGGAAATTTCTTGATACCGGCTATACTATACTACTTCGTTAAAATGATGTCAATTAAAACCGTAAAATTTCTGCGTTATTTTATAACCCAGAATCAAAAGCTCCCTTCCACCCTTGCCGGGGAGGTTGCATCCCTGTCCCAAAAAGCCCATCCTGAGCCGCAGGAAAAGGGGCAGGTTCTGTTTTTTCAGATACTGCCACAGCTCCTTCTTTTTCTCCAGGTTTTCCTCTGTCCCGGATTTGATGGCCAGGACAGAACAAATGGTCATCATGATTTCCAGGTACTGTATCATGTAGTGGCGCAGCTTCCTGCTGCTTATCTTCATGGCGTCATAATACCCCAGCATCAGTTTGGTGACCCGAATCTGCTGGTCAATGCGGCCAATCATCACCTCTTCGTTGACGGACTGGTCCTGCCTTCCGATGTAATAGCGGTAGAAATTCACATCCAGGTAATAAATATGCTTCACATGAGGCAGGGGCTGGTACACAAAAATATTGTCCACATAAAAGGTGTGTTTGGGAAGCTCCAGACCGCACTGGATAAGCAGCCCTGTCCTGTAAATAACAGAGTGCATCAGTATATACTGCCCTGTCATGAAAAACTTCACATCATTCCATCCGAATACCTTGTCCTTGGGAAATGCCGTGTGGTATTTCATCACCTTTTTCCTTCTGGCCCCTTCCTTCTCATAGACAAAGTTGGTAACCAGCATGTCCAGTGTCTCTCCCCCATATACAAACCGCCTCAGGGTTGCAAGAACCTGCTCATATGCTTCCTCATTGACCCAGTCGTCACTGTCCACCACCTTGAAGAATATGCCCGTGGCATTTTTAAGCCCTGTATTCACGGCTTCTCCATGCCCGCCGTTTTCCTGATGAATCGCGCGGCAGATGGTGGGATATTCCCGGGCATACCGGTCAGCAATCTCTCCTGTCCTGTCTTTGGCGGATCCGTCATCCACAATGATGATTTCCACTTCCTCCCCGCCTGTAAGCAGGGTGTTGATACAGTGCTCCATATAGCTTTCCGAGTTGTAGCAGGGGATTGCCACAGTCAATAACTTCACGTTTCTACCTCCTCGTTATGAGTATTTAACCAAACGCTGCCAGGACTGCCAGATTGGCGGCCCCATGCATCAATACTGCCATAGGATATCTGCGGTATTCACTACCTTCATAGCCCCATGCCAGCACCATTCCCAAAAAAAATGCGTATGTGCCTTGAATCCAATTTCCATGATACATTCCAAAGGCCAGGGAGGATATGACCGCCGCCGGAAAAAGGGCCATGAAACGCCTCAGCCATCCGTACAGAACCAGGCGGAAAGCTCCTTCCTCCAGAACGGGCGCCAGGACCAATGTCATCCACAAGAATCCCGCTCCACGGGATAGGGCAGGCTCCATGGCTTCCTCGTAAGAAGATAGGAGACTTTCAGGCCATGGTATAACCTTCACCAGCAGATTGCCGGCCAGCGCCGCCAACGCTGCCGCCAGTATACGCTTCTGCCACCCTGGGGGCAGGGCCTGTTTTCCATCCCTCATACGCTTCCTGTCCTTCCAGTCTTATTCTGTTGACAGTATAGCATGGCTCCCCGGGTTTTGCCACCATCTTTTTTCTCTTTCCATTGCATTTTCTCTCATATTACCCTATAATAAACTTAATTTATATGACAATTTTAAGACAAGCGAGGTATGGATTATGGCGAAAAAACGCATCGTAATGGCCATTGGCCACAAAGATATGGGAACCAATCTTCCTGAACAAAAGGCAGCTGTGGCGGGAACCGCCAAAATCATCGCTGATTTCATCCAGGAGGGGTGGCAGGTAGCCATTGTACACAGCAACGCTCCCCAGGTAGGCATGATTCACACGGCCATGAATGAATTCGGCAGACAGCATGATGGCTATAGCCAGGCTCCCATGTCTGTCTGCTCCGCCATGAGCCAGGGTTATATTGGATACGATCTTCAGAACGGAATCCGGGCTGAACTCATTAAGAGAGGCATCTACAAACCAGTAAGCACCGTATTGACCCAGGTGACAGTGGACCCGTACGATGAGGCCTTCTATACCCCCGTCAAAGTCATCGGACGTGTGATGACCAAGGAGGAAGCAGACATTGAGGAAGCCAAGGGCAACCATGTGACAGAAGTGGAAGGCGGTTACCGCAGAATCGTCGCCTCCCCCCATCCTGTTGCCATTGTGGAGATCGACGCCATCAAAGCCCTTATGGACGCGGACCAGATTGTCATTGCCTGCGGAGGCGGAGGCATTCCTGTCATGGAACAGGGCTATAACTTAAGGGGCGCCAGCGCCATCATTGAGAAGGACCTTGCCACCGGACTGCTGGCCAAGGAGATCGATGCAGATGTGATGATGATACTCACCAGCGTGGATAATGTGACCTTAAACTACGGCACTCCCCAGGAACAGCCCATCAGCCACATGACCATAGACCAGGCCAGGGATTATATCAGCCAGGGCCAGTTTGAATTTGCCTCCATGCTGCCAAAGGTATCTGCCTCCATTGATTTCCTGGAGAGCGGAAAAGGCAGGAAGGCCATCATCACCACCCTGGATAAGGCAAAGGACAGCCTGAAAGGCCATGCAGGCACGGTAATTGAATAAGCACCTTGATTTTTCAAAATATAACAGTAAAAATCCATTAACCGCCAGTATTTTCCAAACGGTTAATGGATTCTTTTTTGTATGCATTTTAATATGATCTTAATCTGTCAGATATGCAGGCAGCCGCGCAAAGCTATAAGCCATTACAATGTTATCATACCTCTGTCAGTACCCGCTCCGTAATATAGCTGACCATCTCATCCTTTCGCATCCCCAGAGACAGGGCCAGCTCGGAATACAGATTATCCTCCGCAGTCTTAAAATACCGCTCGTCCAGATCCGTCATCTTCTTTCCCTGCTCCAAGCGGTCCTTCCGGCGCAGGTATAATGCTTTTATCATGCTGATCCACACCCGGCAGTCACAGGTCTTAAGTGCTTCCTTATACCGTTCCTCCCGCTGTTTATCATTGGTCACCTCCATCTCCTTCACATCAGAGATTTTGTCAATCAGTTCAAGGGCCTCTTCTTTGGAAAGAAGCGGCCTGGTTATGGTTTTCTCCGAATCCACAGGCGCCACAATCTTGCTGTCTTGCTGATAATAGGGACGGAGTACATAATACAGCCGGTCCTTAGGACCGTCAGGTCTGTCTACTGTGATAATATCCATCACCTCGCAGACGCCCCTGATACCGTATATGATATACTGACCTTTCTGATACATAATTTTACCGCCTACTTCCCTTATTTTATAATACTTATATTGTATCACTAAAAAGTTGTCGATGTCAGAAGTTTTTTGGCGGTGTCTCAAATTTTGTAAAAAATACACCATGATGCCGCCTGTTTTTTTGTATACAATAACCAGTTCACTTTCCTTTTCAGGTCCCTGCTGCAATGGTGAGTGCCCATCACCTCTTTCATAGACTGGATTTTATAGTAATCCTGAGCGCAAAATTGGCGGCATCTGTTTTTGCGCAAACCACGTCTCCGGCTTTAATCTCTGCCATATCAACTGACTGTCCCTCTGAATCCAGAACCTCAGTGTCAGAGGACAGCATGATTGTCACAATGTCGGAAGAGTTTTTGTCTCTCTTCTCCTTACCTGGCCCATAGTCCGCCTCATCCTCATCCCGGTTTCGGGCCGGTCTGCCTTCTGCACCTTTTTCCATCCTGCTGCCTGTGTCCGCTCTGTTCGGGCCGCTGTCTGCTCCTTCCTTGGCATCTCCTCCATCTGAACCGCTGCTTTCATCTGCCTTACTGTCCCCGCCCTCGGTTTTGCTTCCGTTTCCCGTCTCCTTTGGTCTGCGTCCGGCATTTTCCTTATCCACTCTATTGCCTGCGTCGCCATCTCCGGGCCGGCCGCCACTGCGGTCAGTTTCTCCAATAATCAGGGTTATCTGTGAATCCGAAATTTCCTTGACCACACCTGTAATTTCATTTTCGTGTCCATCGCTGCTTTCTTCCAATACTTCAACGGTATTTGCTGGCGTATTATCCTGTTTTCCCTGACTCCCACAACCGGATGCCAATACTGCGCCCATCAGCATGGCCAAAAAAATAACTCTCTTTTTCATGTACATACTCCTTTTGAGCCAGCGGCCCGCTGTTCCCGGAACAGGGATGCCCCATAAGCATCCCTGACCAATTCCTGCGTTTTCCCTTTATGATTGCTTTATGATTGCTTTATGATCACTCCATGATGTCAACACGTATAATCTGCGCATCCTCCAATACCATTCTCACAATGCTTCCGACAGCCAAATCTGATGCCGAACCTTCCTGACCTGACCTTCCTTTTGTTATGACAGTCGAATCAGTCAGATAAACCGTTGTTTCATCCGTACCGAATTCCATTGTCATGCTGCCTTTATCCTGCCCATCCAAAGGGTTCCGGTTTTCCTGCCCATCATACATGGTCTCACCAGTTTCAGGTTTTTCAGGCGGGGTCTCTTTGTCCGCGGGCCTGCCTTTTGCGCCATCTGTTCCATCACCGTTTTTTCCCTCCGGCTTTCGTGCAATGGTTACGGTCAATGAGCCGTCGCCTGCTGCGGTTATTTTAGCCATTACGCTCCCATCTTCCTGCGGCGGCATCCTGCTGTCTGTCTGTGCTGCTGCTGAATCTGAGGAGGACGCGGCATAGCTAATCAATCCGGTACCAATCACGGCCGCTGCGCACAGACCCGCACACAGTAACATTCTTGCTGAATTCTTTTTCATTTAATTTCCTTCTTTCCACTTTATTTCAGACTTCCGTCTGCTTCCAGCAGTATAAGGGCCATGGCTTAAATGAAGCTGAAATTCACAGATATTTCATAAAATACTTTTGTTTTCATCAAACAAAAAAGCAGCGGTCTCCCGCCACTTTTCCATTTTTTACCATCCGTCAATCCCACCATAGAAACAGCACATGGGAGCTGGCAAAGGGCCAAAGCCCAATGGTACCTGCGCTGTGTCAGTCTTCTTTTACTTCCACCACAGCCAATATTTCCGTGGCACTGCCCCCCGGAAGCTCATTGGCCCCAATGGCAAATCTTGCCGCGATTCCCGCTTCTTAAGCGTTCTTCACCGTGGCAATGTCAATCAGCGTCAGCTCCTTGGCCCGGTTCTCCAGACTGGTTGCCAGCGCGTTGGCCGTATCCAGGGAGGTCAGGACATTGACGCCTGTCTCGATGGCATTGCGGCGGATGATGAAACCGTCATGGCTGCGCTCCGCGCCCTGGGCCGGAATATCGATAATCAGATCAATCTGGTGGCCCAGCACCAGGTCCAGGATATTGGGGGATTCCTGCTCCAGCTTGCGGATTTCGTAAGCCTTTACACCGTTCTTGTTCAGTGTCCGCGCAGTGCCTCTGGTGGCAAATATCTGATACCCCACAGCGGCAAACCTGCGGGCAATATCCACCGCCTCCTCCTGGTCGCTGTGGCGAACGGACATAATCATTTTCTTGTATTTTGGAAGACGGATTCCCGCCCCCTCAAACGCTTTATAAAGCGCTTCATTGAACGTCTTTGCAATGCCCAGGCACTCGCCGGTGGACTTCATCTCAGGTCCAAGGCTTATGTCAGCGCCCCGAATCTTCTCAAAGGAGAACACAGGCATCTTGATGGCAATGTAATCAGCAGCCGGCTGTAATCCCGGTTTATAACCCAGCTCCCGGATGGTATGACCGCAGATAATCCGGGTGGCCAGCGGTACAATGGGGATTCCGGTTACCTTGCTGATATAGGGAACCGTACGTGAGGAACGGGGATTCACCTCGATGATATATACGTCGTCCCCATCCACAATAAACTGAATATTAATCATACCCTTTACATGGAGGGCCCTTGCCAGCTTCTCAGTGTAGTCCACAATGGTATCGATATTGTGCTGGGTAATGTCCTGGGCCGGATATACGGAGATACTGTCGCCGGAGTGGATACCGGTACGCTCAATATGCTGCATGATACCGGGAATCAGGATGTCGGTGCCGTCACAGATGGCATCCACCTCGATTTCCTTGCCCATGATATACTTGTCAACCAGAATCGGATGCTCCTGGGCTATCTGGTTGATAATGCCGATGAACTCGTCGATATCCTCATCGCTTATGGCAATCTGCATCCCCTGTCCGCCCAGCACGTAGGATGGCCTCACCAGCACAGGATAGCCCAGCTTATTGGCTGCTTCCTTTGCCTCCTCAGCCGTAAATACAGTATGTCCTGCGGGCCTTGGGATATTGCACTGCTCCAGGATGGCGTCGAAGCGCTCCCTGTCCTCTGCCGCGTCCACATCCTCTGCCGCCGTACCCAGAATGGGAACTCCCATCTTCATCAGGGCCTCTGTCAGCTTGATGGCTGTCTGTCCGCCGAACTGCACCACTGCGCCATCCGGCTTCTCAATATCCACGATGTTCTCCACATCCTCCGGGGTAAGGGGTTCAAAATACAGCTTATCCGCAATATCAAAGTCCGTGCTGACGGTTTCCGGGTTATTGTTTACAATAATGGTCTCATAGCCTTCCCTGCTGAAAGCCCAGGTGCTGTGGACAGAACAGAAGTCAAACTCAATTCCCTGTCCTATACGGATTGGGCCGGACCCCAGAACGAGCACCTTCTTTCGTCCGCTGGTCTGCTCAGCCTCGTTGAAACCACCGAAGCAGGAATAATAGTATGGTGTCTCGGCCGCAAACTCGGCCGCGCAGGTGTCCACCATCTTGTAAACCGCGCGGATATCGTTGTCATGGCGCAGCTTCTTGATTTCTTCCCGGGAGGTTCCCGTAAGCACTGCTATTACATTGTCGGGATACTCGATTCTCTTGGCCTCTGCCAGAAGCTCTGCCGTCAGCTTCTTTTCTCCTGAGCCCACTGCCTTTAAGGCATCCTCCATCTCCACCAGAATAGCCAGCTTGTCAATGAACCAGAAGTCAATCTTAGTAATGTCATGTATCTGCTCATAGGTGAATCCGCGGCGCAGCGCCTCTGCAATTCTCCAGATGCGCATGTCATCCACCCTGTATAATTCCTCTGTTAGTGTTTCGTAGGAAAGGTCTGTAAAATCATAGGACAGCAGGCAGTCCACATGCTGCTCCAGGGATCGGATGGCCTTCATGAGAGCGCCTTCAAAATTGGTGCAGATACTCATGACCTCTCCTGTGGCCTTCATCTGGGTTCCCAGTGTGCGTTTTGCGCTGATGAATTTATCAAACGGAAGCCTTGGCATCTTTACCACGCAGTAATCCAGCATGGGCTCAAAGCTTGCATATGTTTTCTTTGTAACCGCATTTCTGATTTCGTCCAGGGTATATCCCAGGGCGATCTTGGCAGCTACCTTGGCAATGGGATATCCCGTTGCCTTGCTTGCCAGGGCCGATGAACGGCTTACACGGGGATTTACCTCAATAACACAGTACTCAAAGCTGTCCGGATTCAGGGCGTACTGAACGTTGCAGCCGCCCGTGATTCCCAGCTCGCTGATGATGTTGAGCGCAGAGGTACGGAGCATCTGGTACTCCTTGTCCCCCAGTGTCTGGGAGGGAGCCACCACGATACTGTCTCCTGTATGGACACCCACAGGGTCAATGTTCTCCATATTACAAACCGTGATTACATTACCTGCGCCGTCGCGCATCACCTCGTACTCGATTTCCTTCCATCCGGCGATGCAGCGTTCCACCAGCACCTGTCCCACGCGGGAAAGACGCAGTCCGTTTTCCAGGATTTCAGCGCACTGCTCCGGATTGCCGGCAATGCCTCCGCCGGAACCGCCCAGGGTGTATGCGGGACGAAGCACTACGGGATAACCGATTTTTTCGGCAATCTCCAGACCATGCTTTACATCCTCCACAATATCAGAGGGAGCCACAGGCTCGCCGATTTTCTCCATGGTCTCCTTGAACATCTCGCGGTCCTCAGCCTTCTTGATGGTCAGGGCCGTGGTGCCAATCAGGCGCACATTATGTTCTTTTAAGAAACCTGCATCCTCCAGCTCCATGGCCAGGTTAAGGCCTGCCTGTCCGCCCAGTGTGGGCAGCACGCTGTCCGGTTTCTCTTTTAAAATAAGCTGTTCCACCACCTCCACGGTAAGGGGCTCAATGTAGACACGGTCCGCGATATCCTTGTCTGTCATGATGGTTGCCGGGTTGGAGTTGAGAAGCACAACCTCAATTCCCTCTTCCTTCAGGGAACGGCAGGCCTGGGTGCCTGCATAATCGAATTCTGCCGCCTGTCCGATGACAATGGGTCCGGAGCCAAGCACCAGTACTTTTTTGATATCAGGATTCTTTGGCATCAGTCATTCACCTCCATCATTTTAAGGAAACGGTCAAAGAGGTAACCGGAATCCAGGGGTCCGGGGCATGCTTCCGGGTGGTACTGCACCGTAAAGATATTCTTGCCCACATACTTTAATCCCTCGTTGGTGCTGTCATTTACATTGACAAATGCGGGTACGGCCACCGATGGGTCCAGGTTGTCCGTATCCACCACATAGCCATGGTTCTGGGAAGAAATATAAACCCTTCCTGTCTCCAAATCCTTCACGGGATGGTTTCCGCCTCTGTGTCCGTATTTTAATTTATGGGTATCCATGCCGTTGGCCAGGGCCATGAGCTGGTGTCCCAGACAGATGGCAAAGATAGGCACATCTGATTCATAAAGCATTTTCACTTCCTCGATAATGGCTGTATTTTCCTTCGGATCCCCGGGGCCGTTGCTGAGCATAATACCGTCGGGTTTTCCTGCCAGTACTTCCCTGGCGGGTGTGTCAGCCGGATAAACAGTTACCTCGCATCCCCTCTGGTTCAGAGAACGGGCAATGTTTCTCTTAGCGCCGTAATCCATGAGGGCAACCTTCTTACCGTTTCCGGGAAGGACGTAGGTCTCCTTTGTGGTGGTTTTAAGCACCACGCCAGTCACGGCATACTCCTTCATACGTTTTATGGGCTCGCTAAAATCGGTATATTCCTTTGTAGTAATCATACCGTTCATGGTGCCTTTTTCTCTTAATATTTTGGTAAGGGCTCTTGTATCGATACCGCAGATACCGGGAATGTCGTGTTCTTTTAAGAAGTTCTGAATGGTATCCTCGCTTCTGAAATTGCTGGGGATTCTTGATAATTCTCTTACAATATAGCCATCCGGCCAGGGCTTTGCTGACTCCATGTCCTGATGGCAGATTCCATAATTGCCAATAAGGGGATATGTCATGACAACGGCCTGTCCTGCATAGGACGGATCGGTCAGCACTTCCAGATAACCGGTCATTGACGTGTTAAACACGATTTCACTGATGACTTCACGTTCAGAACCAATGCTGGTCCCGGTGAATACAGTTCCATCTTCCAGTATGAGGTATGCTTTCATATGGGGGTACCTGTCCTTTCTTATGTGTTTGCTTAAGGGCCATGTGACCTCAGCCCAAATTGTAAAGATTATACTGTATTTCATATGAATTTGCAATGACTTTGGAAGCTAAATTTTTTTGTACCAATCAAATATTTTTTTGTGCGAACAGGCCAGGAGGAAGCCGGAATACAACATGGGCAGGGTCCAAAAATATGCGCCCTGCCCACGTCTTTTATGTCTGTTTTTTATAGGGAATTACTGCTTTTTACAGAGGCTTTCTGCCTCCCATCCTTCCTCCGCGGCGCCGGGCCTCTGCCCCGTGCTCTCCATCGGTTCCCGGAAAACCTCTCCTGCTGAACCGGCCATGGAACCCCTGTCCGCAGGCTCCCCGTCCTCCATCCCAGTTCAAATCATCACACCAATTCCGCAATCCGGGTAATTCCCACATAAATATGCGATATTTTATACCATGTGGCAAAATCCACCACTCCTGTCTGGGGCAGTCCGAAGATGGATTGGAATTCCCGCACCGCTTCCGCGGTCCTGGTGCCGTATATCCCGTCAGGCGTCACCCTGGGAATGGCCGAATAAACAGTTGCTATTTCATCCAGCTGTTCCTGCATCTGTCGCACCTTATCCCCGGAGCTTCCTATGGTCAGGTCACTGCCCGGCCAGGAGGCCGGTATCCCGGATATCTGCTCCGCCGTGTTCACGTAGATGCTGTCCCCGTAAAAATAACGCAGTATCTCTATGGGACTATAGCCCTGCTCTCCAAGGGAGCATGACCCCCACTGTGTCATCCAGTTAGGACACTGGACCTGGCGTCCGTCACAGTACTGGGTCAAAATAGGCTGTCTCACACCCGGACGGGACAGGTAGTTGTCAAATATCTCATCCACAGTCAGACTGATGCTCTCAAATATATTTCTTCCATATATCCACTTGTGGTCAAAGGCAGTGGAGGACGTAATGGTAAAATCATAGCCCTGGTTCCTGTACCACTCCGTGTATACCCGGTTCAGGGTAAAGGACATGATTGCCAGCACATTGGCCGTTATGGTGGCCCTGGGCCAGGTAGAATATATTTCACTGGAGGCCACGTTCTTTATGTAGTCCCTGTAAGGCACATAATAGTCCTTGGCCGTACTGTCCGTGGGAACACCGTCGTGGACCACCACAGTCTGAGGCACTACCACCCGGCTGAGTACGATTTCCCCGCTCTCGTTCACTGGTTTTATCTCTGGTTCCGCTATCTTTGGAGGATAATTCCCGTACAGGGTGTGGTCCGGTATCACCACCGGGTCTTCGGGAGGTGTTTCCCCGCCAACCGGTGTCATGGCCGCCGGCTGTATGGCCGTGGCCTGGGCCAGTATTTCGGTTCCGGATATGGCCAGAGGCTCAAAGCCCTCCGCCTCCACCATCAGGTTATATTCCGAATAGGGCTGGATAATGCTTGGTTCCAGACTGTATTCCACAGGTGGCGCCGGAAGCTGTACCTGTTCTGTCTGGCCTGAGCTGTTGGTGGTCAGCTGCTCCACAGGCCGGTCCGGTTCTCCTTTATAGCTGATGGTGACCCTGGCGTTCTGTATGGGAAAATTATTCTGTATGTTGATTACGTTAATCTGCAGCAGTCCACTGGATGTCCGTTCTGGATTGGTTGCCATGTAATACCTCGCAGTTTCTTTTCATTACCTAAATATAATACCGCCCAGCCTATTATATGCATGTATTTTTCCTTAAACCTGAAAAGGACAAAAAGAAACAGGCTACAGCTCATATCCCTTAATCCGAAGATAAGCCCGTATGGATTCCATGGCCCCCTCTGTTCCCAGGGATGCCGTGTTCAGCATCAGATCGTAGTTTTCCACATTTTCCCAATCCCGGCCTGTATAGTACCTGTGGTAATCCCTCCGCTCCCTGTCAATACGCTTGATGTTCTTCCTGATATCCTTTGGCTCATAATAGCCCAGAGCGCTGATTCGCTTTTCCCGGTATTCCATATCCGCGTACAGGAATACTCTCACCAGACCTTCCGCGCCCTCCAGCACATAATCAGCACATCGTCCCATGATGACGCAGCTCTCCTCCGCCGCCAGCTTTCGTATGACCTCGGACTGGAACCGGAACAGATTGTCCGCCGAGACCAGGTCGGAGCCAAAGGAAGGACTTCCCTTTTCCGGGGTCAGGCTCTTTACAATCTTATACAAAAGCTTGTTTCCCGCCTTCTCGTCTGCCAGATAGTAATAGCTCTCCTTGATGCCGCTTTGGTCTGAATTCATGCGCAGAATATTCTTGTCATAGAAATGGATTCCCAGCTCCCTGGCCAGCCTGGAGCCGATTTCACTGCCGCCGCTGCCGTACTGTCTCCCAATGGTCACAATGAGTTGCTTTCCTTCCTTCATACGCCCATCCTCCTGTTCTGACAGCGCAGGCCTGCGCCTGCTTCCATGGTTTGTTTTCATGGTTTCATTATACCACAATGCGGCCTGAGATTTAAACGTTATTCCAAAAATCCTTCTTGACATACCGCCCAACAGTGCTTATAATAACAATCAATTGAATAAACTCTTCAGGGCAGGGTGCAATTCCCTACCGGTGGTACAGCCCACGAGCCGCAAGGCATGATTCGGTGAAACTCCGAAGCCGACAGTACAGTCTGGATGAAAGAAGATGAATCGTTGACATGGACGCGCTTATGCGCTTTTCGTGGCTGGCTGACAGTGCCCTGGAATGGACTATCATTCCAGGGCTTTTGTGTACCTCCCATGCCCATGTCCTCCTAAAGGCGCGATACATTGTGCCTTGTGGTTTTATATTTTCTGCCTTGAACGATACGGTTCAAGGCATTTTTTATAGCTGTTTTTAAAGCTGTATACCAGGGGACAGGCCATGGCAGCACCATGCGGGTCCCGCATTTGTAAAGGAGGCACTGCATTGAATGATACTGATTACATGTCCATCGCACTGAAACTGGCCGAAAAGGGCTGTGGAAAGGTCAGCCCCAATCCCATGGTGGGTGCTGTTATTGTAAAGGAGGGCCGCATCATCGGCCAGGGCAGCCACCTCTGTTTTGGCGGTCCCCATGCAGAGCGAAATGCCCTGGCATCCCTGACCGAATCTCCCAGGGGTGCAACCCTGTATGTAACCCTGGAGCCCTGCTGCCATCACGGCAAGACTCCGCCCTGCACGGACGCCATCGTGGAAAGCGGCATCCGCCGGGTCGTCATAGGCACAAGGGATCCCAATCCCATGGTGTCCGGCAAAGGCACCGGAGTTTTAATAACCAACGGCATTGAGGTGACAGAGGGTATCCTGGAAGAAGAGTGCAGGGAGCTCAATCACGTATTCTTCCACTACATAAAGACCGGGCGTCCCCTGGTTGTCATGAAATATGCCATGACGCTGGACGGCAAGACAGCCACCCGGGCCGGGCATTCCCGATGGATTACAGGGGAGCGCTCGCGCCAAAGGGTCCATGAGGACAGAAGCAGGTATTTTGCAGTCATGTGCGGGGTGGGAACCATACTGGCCGATGATTCCCTGCTCACATGCCGCCTCCCGGCTGCAAGGAATCCGGTGCGGATTATCTGCGATTCACGGCTTCGCACGCCGCCGGATTCCCGGGTTGTCACCACCTGTTCCCAGGCCAGGACCATACTGGCCACCTGCTGCCCTGACAGGAAGGCATGGCTTCCCTATGAGGAAAAGGGCTGTGAAATCCTCCTCCTTCCGCCCCGTGAGGGACGCGTGGACCTGAATGCCCTCACAGAACATCTGGGACAGATGGGCATTGACAGCGTCCTGCTGGAGGGCGGCGGCGCCCTCAACTGGTCTGCCCTGGACCAGGGAATCGTAAACAGGGTCCAGGCTTACATTTCCCCAAGACTCTTTGGCGGCGCAACCGCCAAAACGCCTGTCGGCGGCAGCGGGGTGGAATTCCCATACCAGGGCTATTCTCTGGTAAAGACCAAAATCACGGCCCTGGGCCAGGACATTCTTATCGAAGGAGAGTTGGCGCCATGTTCACAGGAATCATAGAAGAAACCGGAATCCTGCTGTCTGTTAAGGGCGGTTCATCCGGTTCCCGCCTGGTCATCGGGGCAGACAGGATCCTGGAAGATATAAAAAGAGGGGACAGCATTGCCGTCAACGGCGTCTGCCTTACCGCGGCATCCTTCGATTCCGGCTGTTTTTTGGCGGATGTGATGCCTGAAACCCTGAAGCGTTCCAATCTTGGCTGTCTGCCCATCAAAAGTTCTCTTAACCTGGAACGGGCCATGATAGCAGGCGGCAGGTTCGGCGGACATATTGTGTCAGGCCATATTGACGGAACCGGGACTATTGTAAATGTTGTCCGCGACGGCAACGCCCTGTGGTACACCATCCGTTCTGCCCCGTCCATTCTGCGCCGCATCATTGAAAAGGGATCCATTGCCATAGACGGCGTCAGCCTGACGGTTGCCCAGGTAAGGGAACAGGATTTCAGCGTATCCCTGATTCCCCATACAGCCTCCCACACCACCCTGGGAGCCCTGAAACCGGGCCGCGTGGTAAACCTGGAAAATGACTGTGTGGGGAAATATATCGAAAGATTTATGAAAATCTCCCCGTCTGCCCACAGCACAGAAGGGGAGGACACCAAAAACAGGGGGACCGGCAGCCGGATCACACCGGAATTGCTCAAACAATGCGGATTTTGAGCAGCCACGGAACAGGACCATTAAAAATAAGGAGGATTACCGCACCATGGAAGGATTCAACACCATAGAAGAAGTACTGGACGACCTGCGCCAGGGAAAAATCGTACTGGTGACAGACGATGAAAGCAGGGAAAATGAGGGCGATTTTATCTGCGCCGCCCAATATGCCACCACGGAAAACGTGAATTTTATGGCAGTGCACGGCAGAGGTCTTATCTGTATGCCCATGAGCACACAACTGTGCACAAGGCTTAAGTTCCCGCAGATGGTATCTGACAATTCCGACAACCACGAGACAGCCTTTACCGTATCCATTGACCACATAAGCACCTCCACCGGCATTTCCGCGGCCGAACGGGGCGTAACGGCCAGACAGTGTGTCAATGCCCTGTCCCGGCCTGAGGATTTCCGCCGTCCCGGCCACATGTTTCCGCTGGCAGCCAGAAAAAATGGGGTGCTGGAACGGAACGGCCATACCGAAGCCACCGTTGACCTGATGCGTCTGGCCGGTCTCAGTGAATGCGGACTCTGCTGTGAAATCATGAGGGAGGACGGAACCATGATGCGGATGCCCCAGCTTCTTCAATACGCCGGACAATGGAACATGAAAATCACCACCATCAAGGCCCTCCAGGACTACCGCAAACAGCACGATACGCTGGTGGAATGCGCTGCCGTCACCCATATGCCAACCCGTTACGGCACCTTTAAGGCTTACGGCTACAGGAACCTGCTGAACGGGGAACATCATGTGGCCTTAGTAAAAGGAGAGATTGGGGACGGCCGTGACTTATTATGCCGGGTCCACTCGGAATGCCTGACAGGCGACGCCTTTGGCTCCCTGCGCTGCGACTGCGGACAGCAGCTTGCCGCGGCCATGGCCCGGATTGAGCAGGAAGGCAGGGGAGTTCTCCTCTACATGCGCCAGGAAGGCAGAGGCATCGGGCTTCTCAATAAGCTGCGGGCTTACGAACTGCAGGATCAGGGCATGGATACCCTGGAAGCCAATCTGGCCCTGGGTTTTCCCGGGGATTTGAGGGAATATTTCATAGGCGCCCAGATATTAAGGGACCTAGGTGCCAGGACCCTGCGGCTTCTGACCAATAACCCGGATAAGGTATACCAGCTCTCCGGCTTTGGCCTGGATATCAAAGAACGGGTGCCGATCCAGATGACGCCCACAGACCATAATCTGTTCTATTTAAGGACAAAGGAACAGCGCATGGGACATTTGACACATTATTAAGGAACCTGACACATTATTTTAAGAAACCATCACATGCTAAGAATAGGAGAATACGCCATGTATATATTAGAAGGGAAACTTGTTCCAAAAAAAATAAGGATAGGCATTGTCGCATCCCGTTTCAATGAATTCATTACCTCCAAGCTCCTGTCCGGCGCCCTGGACTGCCTTCGGCGCCATGAGGTGCCGGAGGACGCTGTCACGGTAGCCTGGGTTCCGGGCGCCTTTGAGATTCCGCTCATCGCCTCCCGTATGGCTTCCAGCAGACGCTATGACGCCGTCATATGCCTGGGCGCCGTAATCCGGGGCAGCACCAGCCACTACGACTATGTGTGCAGCGAGGTCTCAAAGGGCATTGCCCAGACCTCCCTTACCACCGGGGTCCCGGTCATGTTCGGCGTTCTGACCACGGAGAACATCGAGCAGGCCATTGAACGGGCCGGAACCAAAGCAGGCAACAAAGGCTATGACTGCGCTGCGGGAGCCATAGAGATGGTAAACCTGATACACGAACTCCGCCAAAGGACGGCGGATGACAGCTTATCCGCCATGCCCCCGGTCCAAAATGCAAATCCATGACTCCGCAGTAAAAGCTGTGTTCCCCGGCCCGGTCCAGCTCCTCCGGCACGCGGTCTATGCGCATTTCATGGATTATCAGATCCCGGTCCTCCGGGGCATTGATATTACCCTCCAGAACATAATTCACCCTGCCGTCCATGCCCCAGGCCAGGGAGGCTGCCACGCCGTGGGTGCTTATGACAGGCTTGTCGCCAATGTTCATCATAATGGAAGAACCCGTGCCGTATGTTGTCTTAATCATTCCCTTTTCCAGGCATCCCTGTCCACAGTCCCCAGGCCCAGCTTCCCCTCGGATGCCTTTTACCGCCCCCCCCCCCCCCCAAAAAAAAACACACACCAACCCTCATCCCCCACATTTTTTTTACGTTTTCCATGAACCACGCCAGTTTTGAGGCTGGAAAGAAGGGCGACAGATTGATTCCTGTTGTACGGCGCACCCATTCCGCTTTTCCCGATTCCTCCACCCGCGCGCAGATATCCTTTGCCCTGGAACACTGCCATACGATGGCATCCGCCAGCGGATGGCCGTCCGTCCTGTCCCGGACAGCCGACGTCTCCCTCTGGTTGCTGATTCCCAGCCCCGCCACCTGTTCTCTGCGAATCCCCGCCTTTTCAATCACATCCCTTACCACCTTAAGGGTGTTGGCGTAGATTTCATTCAAATCATGGGATACCCACCCCGCGTCGTTTATAATCTGCCGGTGGGGCAGATCTCCCCCGCATATCAGGTTTCCCTCCCTGTCAAACAGCAGGGCCTTGGTTCCCTGGGTGCTCTGGTCAACCGATAAAAGATACTGCTTTTCCATTGCGTCTCCCTTCCTTTTAGAGCTGTCTCAGATTAGAGCTGACTCAGAAGTTCCTGTATTTTTCCGGCGATTCCCTGCACCTCTCCCTGGTAAACAGTCAGGTTCAAATCCTGGATGAAACCGCTGTCCGTGATATGCTCCAGCTCCAGAAGAGGAATGCTTTTTGCCTTGTCCCGTCTGGCGCGCCCAGCTGCTCGCATATGTACCTGCGTGCCTTGTAGGCTCCCACCACATCGTCGCCGCCCACAAAAGCGTCAATCACGCTTGTATCACTGATTCGCGTATCAGAGTTCACTATTTTAATCCCTGCTTCCCTGGCCTTCTTGATGGCCGGAATCACGCCGTCCGAGCTGGCTGCCGACACCACGATGGCATCCACCTTCTTCTCAATGGCAGCCTCAATCATGGATACCCGCTTCTCCGGATCCACCTCCTCCTGGGGAATGGCGATAGTCAGGTCCACGCCCAGATTATCCGCTGTCTGCTGCGCAAAATCAGATACGGAACTCCACCAGGGATTGTTCAGTGTCTTTCCCACCCAGTAAACGCCGATGCCTTCCTTTTTCTCAGTACCCGCTTCCGCCTCCCCGGCAGTGTCATTGGTGGCGGATACTGCCTCCAGTCCATTGGACATGCAGGCTGCCAGGCTCAGGGCCGCCATATCAGTCAACAGGATAGTCCTCAAGGACTTCGGACAAAAAAAGAGCATATACAGCATAAAATGCCGTATGCTCTGCTCATCTTCTATTTTTGATTTGTTTTAATCTGTTATTTTTTTCACACTTCCGCGTTTCACCAGGCTGGTCCCTATCTCCATGCCGCACAGATAGGCCACCGCCTTGCTGGTGCCCTGTACATTGTTGATTCTCTGCTCCTTCAGCATGTATCCGCAGTCCATTTCCTTTATTTTCTGAATGATTTCCTGGCGGCGCTTCTCACCCACTCCTGGTTTGTTATTTAAAACCAGAGAAACCGTAGCCGTGGACACCCCCAGCATTTCCGCTATGTCTTTTGCTCTCAGCGCCATTTACAGACCCTCTTGCCATACAATTAAGTTGATTTTACTAAATTATTAACTAAATTGCAATACCAAAAGGCATTCCGGATATCTCCGGACATCTCCATGGAAAGCCTAGATTCTTCCGCTGCCAAGCTCCAGCAGCTTCACGCTCCCGCTCTCAAGAGTGGCTCTGAGATTCAGAATGCGCTGGTTGGAGGACCCCCGGAAGGGAAGGCTGATATCCTTAAGAGCCTCCACGAACCGACCGTCCACCAGCACGTCAATCATGGAAAGCATCCGGTCCGTATATTCACACCTGGCCCGGCCGTCCTTCAGAAGGTCCTGTTCCAGGGTATATCCTGTATAGCACCACAGATTCTTCTGCGGATAGCGGGCCCTCACCTTTTCCAAAAAAGGCACCAGCACCTCCTGGTTCTCAGGCTCAAAGGGCTCTCCCCCCAGAAGGGTGAGACCCTCTATATAATCCGGAGCAAGGGCTTCCAGGATTTCCTCCTGCGTCTCCCCTGTAAAGGGTTTCCCGAAGTTAAAATCCCACGCCTCCTCGTTAAAACAGCCCGGACAGTGATGGGTACACCCTGACACAAACAGGGATACCCTCACGCCTGCGCCGTTGGCAATATCATTCTTCTTGATTGTACCGTAATTCATCTTATAAATGGAGTACCCTTTCCTTGATTTCCTGGGTCCTGCCCTGGTTCCAGAACTGAGTTCCGATATAGCCGCAGGTTCTCCTGGCCACGTTCAGCTTGTTCTCGTCCCGGTTGCCGCATTTGGGGCATTCCCACACCAGCTTGCCGCTCTCATCCGTCACAATCTGAATCTCGCCGTCAAATCCGCATTCCTGGCAGAAATCGCTCTTTGTGTTTAACTCCGCGTACATGATATTGTCATAGATATACCGTATGATCCCCAGCACGGCCGGAATATTGTTCTGCATATTGGGCACCTCCACGTAGCTGATGGCTCCGCCGGTGGAAAGAGCCTGGAACTGCGACTCAAATTTCAGCTTTGAGAAGGCGTCAATTTCCTCGGAAACATTTACATGGTAGCTGTTGGTAATATAGCTTCTGTCCGTCACGCCCTCGATGATGCCGAAACGCTTCTGGAGGCATTTGGCAAACTTATAAGTGGTGCTCTCTATGGGCGAACCATAGATGCTGAATCCGATGTTAGTCTCATCCTTCCAGCGGTTGCAGGCCTTATTCATGTACTCCATGACCTCCAGGGCAAAGGGAGTGGCCGCCTGGTCAGTATGGGACTTTCCGGTCATGTACTTCACGCACTCATAGAGCCCCGCATAACCCAGGGAAATAGTGGAATAACCGCCGTAAAGAAGCCTGTCAATGGTTTCGCCCTTCTTAAGCCTTGCCAGAGCGCCGTTCTGCCAGAGAATGGGCGCCGCGTCGGACAGAGTGCCTCTCAGACGGTTGTGGCGGCACATCAGGGCCCGGTAGCACAGATCCAGCCTCTCGTCAAATATCTTCCAAAAGGCTTCCATATCCCCGCCGGAGGACAGGGCCACATCCACCAGGTTGATGGTCACCACGCCCTGGTTGAAACGGCCGTAGAATTTATAATTCCCGTTCTCATCCTTCCAGGGGCTTAAGGCGCTGCGGCATCCCATGACAGGGAAGCAGTTCCCTTCCTTTAATTCCATCATCTTTTTCTCGGAAATATAGTCGGGAACAAGGCGCTTGGCCGTACATTTCGCGGCCATCTCGGTCAGGTAATAATACTCGGTTCCCTCGTTGACATTATCCTCCTCCAGTACATAAATCAGCTTGGGGAATGCCGGCGTAATCCACACGCCCGACTCATTCTTCACGCCCTGGCAGCGCTGCTTCAGAGTCTCCTCAATAATCATGGCCAGGTCCTTTTTCTCCCGCTCGTTCTTAGCCTCATTCAGGTACATGAACACGGTCAGGAAGGGGGCCTGTCCGTTGGTGGTCATCAGTGTGATAACCTGATACTGGATGGTCTGGACTCCCTTGGTAACCTCCTTACGAAGTCTGTTCTCCACCACTTCGTGGATGACTTTCTCGGAAGGCATGCAGCCAAAGGTCTTTACCTCTTCCTGAACCTCCGCGTATATTTTCTTTCTGGACACATCCACAAAGGGAGCCAGATGGGCCAGGCTGATGCTCTGCCCGCCGTACTGGTTGCTGGCTACCTGGGCGATAATCTGAGTGGCGATATTGCAGGCCGTGGAAAAGCTGTGGGGCTTCTCAATCCTGGTCTCGCTGATAACCGTGCCGTTCTGCAGCATGTCCTCCAGGTTCACCAGGTCGCAGTTGTGCATGTGCTGAGCAAAATAATCGGAATCATGGAAATGAATGATGCCCTCCCTGTCCGCCTCCACGATATCCTGCGGAAGGAGCATCCTCTTGGTCAGGTCCTTGCTGACCTCGCCGGCCATGTAATCTCTCTGCACACTGTTAACCGTTGGATTCTTGTTGGAATTCTCCTGCTTCACATCCTCGTTATTGCACTCAATCAGGGACAGAATGCGGTTATCCGTTGTATTGGCCTTGCGTATGAGGGAGCGCTGGTAACGATATCTCACATAATCCTTTGCAAGCTCAAACGCGCCTGTAGACATGATCTGGTTCTCCACCATATCCTGGATCTCCTCAACGGACACGGCCCTGTTAAGTTTTACACACTTGTACTCAACGTAATCCGCGATGTCCTTAATCTGCTCCAGACTCAGCTTGTTTTTTCCGGCAGCCGTATTGGCCTTTGCCACAGCCACCACGATCTTATTGTTGTCAAAATCCTCTTCCGCGCCATTCCTCTTAATAATCTTCATCGTCACTACACTCCTTTTATCCAAATGCTCTCCCACGCTGCCTGTATTCAGGTAAACGGTTTAAAGGCATCTTATCACAGAATACTGAAAAAATCTGTTGCTTGTGCAACAGTATAAGATTTTAGCACTAAATGTTGTGTTTTTCAAGAGGAAGTATACGATAAGATGTATTTCAGAAAAATAAATCAATTGGCTGAAATCCCGGCCAAACCCGAAAATAAGTCTGACAGCAAAAGGCGTCCTATTTCAGGTAGTCACCTGCCGGGGATGTGTTATATTGTTTCAGTATCCCAATCACCACAGAGCCGTCCGGTTCCCGCACAGCTCTCCCTCTCCACCAGGTGGTGGGGAACAATGATTTTCGTAGCCACCAGCTCCGGATTTTCCACATGGCTTATCATCTGGGCGGCTGCCTCGATTCCCAGCTGGCAGGCATTCACATCCACGGATGTCAAAGGCGGAAATGTAAGTCTGGAGAGAAGGGAATTATTAAAGGACAGGATGGATACATCTCCCGGAATGGATAGTCCCAGACCAATACAGGTCTTTTCCAGGGCCACTGCCAGTATGTCATCGCTGACCAGCACGGCCGTGGGTCTGTCCTCTCTTGCGAACAGGGCTTCCAGGGCCTGGTCCTGCTCCTCCGGCACAGAGGGCACCTCCACGCACAGCTGGCCGTCAAAAGGAATGCCCCTCTCTGCCAGGGCCAGCATATACCCCATTTTCCTGTCATGGTTATACAGAAGAAAGTGGTCTCCGGACAGGCATGCAATCCTTACATGGCCCAGATTCAGCAGGTACTCAGCCGCCTCCCTGCCCGCGAGCACATTGTCGTTATCCACATAGATGGTCTGGTTCACATTCCTGCATGCCTTTCCTATGAGCACATACAGCAGTCCCTCTTCATAGAGATAATCCAGAACCGGGTCCTGCTCCCTGGAGTAGAGCACGATAAATCCCTCTGCCAGGCCGGTTCTCGCCATGGTCTTTATGGCCTGCAGAACCTCATCCTCATTCTGTCCCGTGATCACGGTATTGATGTACTGCTTCTGGTTGCAATACTGGCTGATTCCCCGTATCATCTCCAGATAGAAGGGATTCTGGTAAGCCTCCCACTCCGACGGGGGCAGAATGATTCCCACGGTGCGGGAATTCTGGGTGGCCAGGCTGCTGGCTTGAAAATTCGGTTCATAGCCCAGCTTCGCCATGGCCTGCCGGACCTTTTCCTTGGTCTGGCGGCTGATAGAGGGATGATCCCTGCATGTCCGGCTTACGGTTGACGGCGACACCCCCGCAAGGGCAGCCACGTCTTTGATTGTAACAGGCATAAACAGCCTCCTTAATATACGTTTCATTTTCATCGTCACGGGGATGTATATATACATGTTGACCGAATCCATCACCGCAATCCATATACACCCTTCCTATATTGTAAAGTTTAATGCAATTTTTGTCAACTTGTTTGCGCTGTTTTTGCGTAATCTTCTCCCGCTCGTTTGCATTCCCCTTTAAGAAAACTGTACAAATACCTGGCGCTGTTTTTGTTCAAAACGTAGAAAACAACGGATTTTCAAAATATCTATTGCATTCTTCAGACAGCCGGATTATATTTAATGCAATCGGTTGCACAAATAGTGCAACAATCAAACTCAGGAGGTTACATATGAACAAGAACACTGACGGCTGTATTGGAATCAGGATTCTCTCCCCTTTAACCGGAACAGCGGTCCCATTGGAGGAAGTACCGGACCCTGTATTTTCACAAAAAATCATAGGAGACGGCGTTGCCATCCTGCCTCAGGACGGCAATCTGGTCAGTCCCATTGACGCAGAGGTGGTTTCCATAGCAGAGACCCTCCACGCCTATGGCCTGCGTTCAGAGAACGGCATAGAGGTCATGATCCACTTCGGCCTGGAGACCGTGGCCTTAAAGGGAGAATGCTTCCAGTGCTGTGTAAAGGTTGGAGATAAGGTAAAGGCCGGCGAACTGTTGGCAAAAGCCGATTTAAAGGCCCTTGAGGAAAAACAGGTCAATACCGTCACGCCTGTCCTCATCTGCGGCGGAACGGAAGGCCGCTCCATGAATGCCTTCACAGGTCCTGTAAAGGCGGGAACAGATGCCGTGATAACGGTTTTAGACCATTGTCCGCCGGACGGGACCGCAGAAGCTGAGACAGCCGCCCTCCAAAATCCAGACGGCGCCCCGGCGGCAAATGCGTCTTCCCTCACAGACACCGCGGACAGGAAAACAGAAAAGACCCGAAAATCCCTGATAAATTTCGACTTTCTCCAAAAGCTGGGCAAGGTTCTGATGACAGTCATTGCCGTCATGCCCGCGGCCGGACTGATGATCAGCGTAGGAAAGCTGATACAGATGGCAGGCGGGGATATGGGCGCTGTCCTTACAATCGGAAGCACCATGGAAACCATAGGCTGGGCCGTAATCAACAACCTGCACATCCTGTTTGCCGTTGCCATCGGCGGCTCCTGGGCAAAGGAACGGGCGGGCGGCGCTTTTGCGGCTGTCATTGCCTTCATCCTCATCAATGTCATAACCGGAGCCCTCTTCGGCGTCAGCAGCGCTGACTTAAATGATCCGGCCGCTGTCACCCGGACTCTGCTGGGCCGGGAAATCCTGGTGAACGGATATTTCACCTCGGTTCTGGGAGCTCCCGCGCTGAACATGGGCGTGTTTGTGGGCATTATATCAGGCTTTGCAGGCGGAGTCATTTACAATAAATATTATAATTACAGGAAACTGCCGGATGCCCTGGCCTTTTTTAACGGCAAACGCTTCGTGCCCATGGTGGTCATCCTCTGGTCCGTCATCATCTCCCTGGCGCTGTCCATCGTCTGGCCCGTGGTTCAGACCGGCATCAACTCTTTCGGCGTATGGATTGCCAACTCCTCCTCCACCTCGCCTGTGCTGGCCCCCTTTATCTACGGAACACTGGAGAGGCTGCTCCTCCCCTTCGGCCTGCACCATATGCTGACCATACCCATGAATTATACCTCCTTCGGAGGCACTTACACCGTCCTTACAGGCGTCAACGCGGGTTCCCAGGTCTTTGGACAGGATCCGCTGTGGCTGGCCTGGACAACTGACCTCATCAATCTTAAAGACGCGGGCGACATGGCGGGATACCAGAATCTGATGACCGCCATCACCCCTGCCCGTTTCAAGGTCGGACAGATGATTGGCGCCACAGGGCTCCTTTTGGGCATTGCCCTGGCCATGTACCGCCGTGTGGATCCGGATAAGCGCCGCAATTACCGTTCCATGTTTATCTCCACTGTGCTGGCTGTATTTCTTACAGGTGTCACGGAGCCCCTGGAGTTCATGTTCATGTTCTGCGCCCTTCCGCTGTACCTGGTATACGCAGTGCTGCAGGGATGCGCCTTTGCCATGGCCGGCCTCATCCACCTCAGGCTTCATTCCTTTGGCAACCTGGAATTCCTGACGCGGGTTCCCATGTCCATCCGGGCAGGACTCGGCGGGGACCTGGTCAACTTTATCCTCTGTGTGGCTGTATTCTTTGCCGCAGGCTACGCAATTGCTTATTTTATGATAGGAAGGTTTCACTTCGCCACCCCGGGCAGACTGGGTAACTATACCGACGACTCTGCGCCAGAGAGCAGCCAGGGCCAGACCGGATCACAATCATCCGGAAACAGCCAGGCAGAACGCATCATCTCCCTCCTGGGCGGCAGGGATAACATTGTCCTGGCGGATGCCTGCATGACCCGTCTGCGCGTCACGGTAAAGGACGTGGATAAGGTTGCCGAACTGCCCCAATGGAAGGCGGAGGGCGCCATGGGACTGATTAAAAAGGATGGCGGCATCCAGGCCATCTACGGACCAAAAGCAGATGTGCTCAAATCCGATATCAATGATATACTGTAAACAGGCCGCTGCCACTGACGCACCGCAGCTGCCCTCTGTAACCGAAAACCACCGGAGGCAGGTAATATGAAAATAATGACGCTTAACACACACAGTCTGGCGGAACCGGAATATGAATCCAAGCTCGCCGCCTTTGCCGGCTCCCTTGTCCAAATCAAACCGGATATCATCGCCCTCCAGGAGGTCAACCAGTCCAGGGACGCTCTCCCCGCAGCCCCCGGCCGGCTGCGGGAATCCTGCTACGTCCCCTGCCGCGCCATAGGCTTAAGTACGGACTCCCCCTGCGCGCCACGCGCAGTTATCCGCGCAGACAACCACGCCTTTAACCTGGCGCTGCTCCTGGCCCGGGCCGGTGTTTCCTATCAATGGACCTGGACTCCGGCCAAGGCAGGATACGGAATATACGACGAGGGCCTGGCCGTCCTCAGCCGTTCTCCCATACTGGGGACCAGCCAGTTTTACATCACCGGCATCCGGGATTATGAAAACTGGAAGACCCGTAAAATACTCGGAATCAACACCCGGACAGAATACGGAGATGAATCCTTTTACAGTGTCCACATGGGTTGGTGGAATGACAGCGAAGAACCCTTTGAGGGACAATGGAAACGCATATCCAGGGGCCTGGCCCCCTTATCCGGAAAACAGCTGTGGCTCATGGGGGATTTCAACTCCCCGGCCCATGTAACCGGCCAGGGACGGGACCTGATACTGGCCTCAGGCTGGTTTGACGCCTACGACCTGGCTGTCTCCAGGGATTCAGGCGTCACGGTGGCAAATGCCATTGACGGGTGGAGGGAACAGGGAGAGATATCGGGAATGCGCATTGATTACATCTGGACCAGCCGCAGGGTGCCGGTTATTTCCATCAAAACCATATACGACGGCATATACGGCCCCCTTGTATCAGACCACTTTGGAATCATCACAAAATATTAAACAGGGCAATGCCTGCAAAAAACAAGGAGCATATAGAAATGAAACGAGAAAGCGGTATCTTACTATCCATCGCCAGCCTTCCCTCCAGATATGGAATCGGCTGCTTTTCAAAGGAGGCCTACGAATTCGTGGACCGTTTAAAGGAGGCCGGCCAGTCCTACTGGCAGATTCTCCCCCTGGGCCCCACCAGCTACGGTGATTCTCCCTACCAGTCCTTTTCCACCTTTGCAGGCAATCCCTATTTCATAAGCCTGGAGGACCTTATCCGGGAGGGTGTTCTTACAGAGGAGGAATGCAGCCGGGCCGACTTCGGCAGCCGGCCGGATTCCGTGGACTACGCAAAGGTTTACGAAGAACGGTTTCCCCTGCTCAGAAAAGCCTATGAGAGGAGCAGCATAAGCCTTGACCCGGAGTTCAGGAAATTTATGGAGGAAAACAGATGGTGGCTGGAGGATTACTCCCTCTTCATGGCAGTAAAGGCCCGGTTCGGCCAAACTGCCTGGACCCAGTGGGCGCAGGACATCCGCCTGCGCTGGAAGAACGCCCTGGATTACTACCGCAGGGAGCTGTATTACGACATAGAATTCCACCAATACCTTCAGTTTAAATTCAGCCAGCAGTGGAAAAAACTAAAAGCCTATGCCAATGCCAACGGAATCCGCATCATAGGGGACATTCCCATCTATGTTGCCATGGACAGCGCCGACACATGGGCCCATCCCGAACTCTTTGAGCTGGACAGGGAGAATCGGCCCACCGCAGTTGCAGGCTGCCCTCCTGACGGCTTTTCCGCCACAGGACAGCTCTGGGGAAATCCCCTGTACCGCTGGGAATACCACCGCAGCACAGGCTATGAATGGTGGCTGTCCCGGCTGGCCTACTGTTATAAACTGTATGATGTGGTGAGGATTGACCATTTCCGGGGATTTGACCAGTACTATTCCATTCCGGCCGGTTCCGCCACTGCCATTGGAGGCCATTGGGAGCAGGGACCGGGAATCGGCTTCTTCCACATGGTAAAAAACAGGCTGGGAGAAAAGGAAATCATTGCCGAGGATCTGGGATATGTGACAGACTCTGTCAGACAGCTTGTAAGAGAAAGCGGATTTCCGGGCATGAAGGTGCTGGAATTTGCATTTGATTCCAGGGATTCCGGCTGTGCCAGCGATTATCTTCCCCACAATTACCCTGAAAACTGCGTGGCCTACACCGGCACCCATGACAATGAAACCATCAAAGGATGGTATGCCTCCATCACGGCCCAGGAGCGCAATCTGGCCAGAGATTATCTCTGTGACAGCTGCACCCCCGCAAACCGCCTGCACATGTCCTTCATCAGCCTGATTATGCGCAGCCAGGCCAGAATGTGCATCATCCCCCTCCAGGATTACATGGGTCTGGACAATGACTGCCGCATCAACACTCCCTCCACCATTGGCACCAACTGGAAATGGCGCCTTCTTCCCGGCCAGATATCGGACCAGTTAGTAAAAACCATTGCCTCCGTCACACTGCGCTACGGGCGCTGGAACTGGTGACAGGGCATGGGATAGACGAAACGGCCGCAGGCCAAATCCAAGAGAATTTGGCCTGCGGCATTTACTCCGTATATGTTTACTGATTTCTTATAATTACACCTGTCAGTATATGGCCCGTTCCCTCACCAGCACAGTGGGGTACCCCATGTTTCTCAGGTTCCTCTCCATCTGCACCGCATAGTCCATATTGAGGAAAGCACCGACCCTCACCTTGTACAGCCCGTCGTCGTAAACCAGGAAGGCCGGGAGGCCGCTTGCCTGGAGCTCATTCACCAGCCTGTCTGCGGGCATCCTGGTGCGGAAGGCTCCCACCTGGACCTGATAATATTCAGGCCGTTTTGCCTCCTGCTGCCGGATAGTTTCCAGCACACCGTCTGCTATGGCCTGGGCAATGGCGTCGAAATTCTCATCAAAAAACCGGTTGTCTTCCGGATTATCAATAAATCCCACTTCTACCAGTACAGCAGGCATCTGTGTCTTTCGCAGCACGATAAGTCCGGGGCGCTCCTGTACTCCCAGGTCCCTGAACCCTGTTTCCACCAGATTGCGCTGGATATTATCCGCCAGCATGGCAGGCACGCCTGCATCCTGATACACCAGCGTCATGGCGCCGCTTGCCCCTCCCGGCACAGGGAAGGCATTCCGGTGAATGGACACAAAATAATCAGCCCCGGACTGGTTTGCTATCTGGGCCTTCTCCAGAGGTGTGTCGTATATATCCATAGTCCTGGTGTATACCACATCTACCCCATTATTTTCCAATATCTGTCCTATGGCAAGAGCTAGCCGCAGGGTATCATCTTTTTCCCGGCGCCCGTCGTACATAGCGCCCGGCTCTTCGCCGCCATGGCCGGCATCAATTATGACTCTCTTAACATCTGTCATACCAGATTCTCCTTCATATATGACTCTACATTATACCATATGTGAAAGTAAGACAAATGTTGACTGAACCTGGAACTAAATTTCGTCCACATCCACCCCTCTGGGGCCCACATGGGTGGAAAATACGATTTGTGTACTTGTCCTGCCGAATTTCTGCAGCTGCCCTATGAACATATACCCCAGCTTCACCGGGTCCACCGCGGCATCACGCCCTGCCGCCGTTACTGCCTGAGGGCCTTTATCCGTTTTACAGCCTCAACCGTATTCTCATAGGTGCCAAAGGCCGTCAGGCGGAAATACCCCTGGCCGCTGGGCCCGAAGCCGCTTCCCGGTGTACCCACCACATTGGCCTGTTCCAGAAGATAATCAAAAAACTCCCAGCTGTCCATCCCGTCCTCCACCTTAAGCCAGATGTAAGGGGAATTGATTCCGCCAAACACGGTGTAGCCCGCTTCCTTCAGCCCGTCATAGATAACCCTGGCATTCCTCTTATAATAGGCCACCTGCTCCATGACCTGCCGGCTGCCTTCTTCGGAATATACGGCTTCCCCGGCTCTCTGCTCAATATAGGGGGCCCCGTTGAACTTGGTGCCGTGGCGTCTGGCCCACAGCGAATGGAGCGTCACATCCCCGCATTTCAAATCCTTTGGAACCACGGTAAATCCCAGACGCACGCCTGTGAATCCGGCTTTTTTTGAGAAGGAACGGAACTCAATGGCACAGGTCCTGGCTCCCTGAATCTCAAATATACTGTGAGGCACATCCTCCTCGGATATATATGCCTCGTAAGCGGCATCATAGAGAATTACAGCCCCTATCCTGTTTGCGTAGTCCACCCACACTTTTAACTGGCCCCTGGTCAGCGTGGTTCCTGTAGGGTTATTGGGCACACACAGGTAAATAAGGTCCGGCGTTTCCTCCGGAAGCGCCGGTACAAAATGATTCCGCGCCGTACAGGGCATGTAAATCACATTGCTCCACACGCCCGTGGCAGGGTCATAACTGCCTGTGCGGCCTGCCATAACATTGGAATCCACATACACAGGATATACGGGGTCACACACCGCAATGCGGCTGTCCTCGCTGAATATCTCCTGGATATTGCCGCAGTCGCTTTTGGCTCCGTCCGATACGAATATCTCGTCTGCCTCCACATGGCACCCCCATGACTTGTAGTCCTTTTCCACAATCGTCTCACGCAGGAAGGCATAGCCCAAATCCGGCGCATAGCCGTGAAATGTCTCTGCATGTCCCATCTCGTCCGCCGCCTTGTGAATGGCCTCCACAATGGCCGGGGCAATGGGAAGGGTCACATCCCCGATTCCCAGCCGTATGACCTGCCTGTCCGGGTTGGCCTTTTCATATGCAGCCACTTTTTTTGCAATGGCGGAAAAGAGATAGCTGCCCGGCAGCTTCAAATAATTTTCATTGATTTTAAACATGTCCGTTTCCTCCTGTCCTCTGTCTCTGATAAATAGGAAAACACTCCCAAAAACCGGATACACCTTTCGTCGCGGGACACATTGCCATGTCTTTCCCATGACCGCCTGTGTGCCGCAAAAGATGTACCAGGACGCACGCCGTCGTGCGTCTGGTTCCTGAGAGTGTATAGTAAACATTTTCGCTTTAAAGTATTGATTGATGAAATTCGCCTCATCAATCATAATATATTTCTTCCGGTATGTCAATAGAGCCCCGGAACACCTCCACGGCCGGCCCTGTCATAAACAGATGGCCGGACTCCCTGTCATACCGTATTACCAGCTTTCCACCGCGCAGAGCTACCTCCGCCTCATCCTCCGTATATCCCATGAGGATGGAAGCCATGACGCTGGCCGTTGCCCCTGTACCGCATGCCCAGGTTTCACCGCTTCCCCGCTCCCACACCCGCATATCAAGGTGTTTCCGGTCCACCACATGAATGAACTCCGTATTCACACGGTCAGGCGCAAACCGAGCATGATTCTCAAAGGCCGGTCCAATTCGCTCCAAATCCAGACTGTCCACCTGGTCCACATAGTAGATTGCATGGGGATTTCCCACATTGATTCCCACAAACCTGTATTGCTCCCCGTCCACCGTAATATCCTCCGGCAGCCGGGATGTGAGGGCTGCTTCCCCCATATCCACGGTAACAGACACCGCCCTGCCATCCTCAGTCTCCAACTCCAGCGTCTTGATTCCCGCCAGTGTCTCCACTGTGATGGTCCTTTTATCCTTATCCACCAGACCGTGGTCGTAAACGTATTTTCCCACGCAGCGCACACCGTTGCCGCACATGATTCCCTGGGAACCGTCCGCGTTGTACATCTCCATTCTGCAGTCCGCTGTCCGGGAGGGACATATGAGAATCAGTCCGTCCGATCCGACGCCAAAATGGCGGTCGCTCACATAGATCGCTGTCTTTGCCGGATCCCTCACCGTCTCCTTAAAACAGTCCACATACACATAATCATTGCCGGTTCCCTGCATTTTTGTAAATTCCATTTCCGTCTCCATCCTGCCGTGTTACAGGCATTCTATAAATATTTCCCTTCCCCATCACACATGAATGAGGCTGATTACCATCTGGGCTGTCTCCACCAGATTGGTGCCGCTGTCCATGCTGCATTTCTGTATATACCGGTGGGCTTCCGACTCCGTCATATTGTTCCGTTCCATCAGCAGTGTCTTTGCCTCTGTTATGATATCCTGCTCCTCCTTGCTGCGCTCCCTGGGCCTGCTTCTTCTCCTTCTGCGGATTCTCTCCTGGGCCTGCACCATCATCTCCAGGGTATTCAGCAGATCGTGGACCTTTAGGGGCATGGGCAGGCAGATGACCCTGTCCGGGGACTGTCCGCTCCACCTGGCAGGCGATGAAATCAGAAGCATGTCAAATTCTCCCGGCAGGCACTGGCGCAGTTCGTCGTACATCATATCCTCAAACCGGTAACCGCTCACCACGATTCCCCCGTTCAGGCAGTCCGCGGCCGACAGAACCTGACCTCCTGAGGTGCAGACTGCGACTACCTGGAAACCGTTGCGGACCAGTATGCTTTTTATGTTCTTCCCGTCCTCCGGCTTGGAGAACGCTACGATGATGTTAGTCACATGTCCCACCTCCAGGTAAAACCTTATTCACAACTGCCGGCGCCATCAATATTTGTAAAGATACTGGCTTACTTCCCAATCCGTTACCTGGGCCCGGAAATCCCGCCATTCCTGCTCCTTGGCCTCCAGATACTTGGTATAAATATGCTCTCCCAGAACCTCCTTCATGAAGGAATCCCCGTTGTACGCCTCAATGGCATCACCCAGAGTCTCCGGAATCCGCTCCACATTCCTTTCCCTCAGCTCCTCCGGCTCCATGGTAAACATATTTCCCTCCACACACGCGGGAAGTCCGATTTTCTTCTCAATTCCGTCCAGGCCGGCCGACAGGCAGGCTGCCAATGCCAGATAAGGATTCATGGCAGAATCCGGGCATCGCAGCTCAATCCGCGTGCTCTCCCCTCTGGGGGATGGTATGCGAATCAGGGAACTGCGGTTGGAGGTAGGGGACCAGGCAATATAAATCGGTGCGTCGAATCCAGGAATCAGCCTCTTATAGGAATTCACAAGGGGGTTGGTCAGGATGGTCATTGCCTTCATGTGCCTGAGGATGCCGGCCATGAAATAATAGGCGTCCCTGCTCAGTCTCAAAGCATCCTGGTCATCCGCAAACAGGTTCCTGCCCTCCTTGTCTGACAGGGACATATTGATATGCATGCCGGAACCGTTCATCCCTTCTCTGGGCTTTGGCATGAAGGTGGCATGGAGCCCGTGGCGCTTTGCTATGGTTTTGGCAGCCATCTTAAAGGTCATGATATTATCCGCGGCCCGAAGCGCATCCGTATACTGGAAATCAATCTCGTGCTGGGCCGGCGCAATCTCATGATGGCTGGCCTCCACCCGAAACCCCATCTCCTCCAGGTTCAGCACAATATCCCTTCGGACATTTTCCGCCAGGTCAATGGGGGACACGTCAAAATATCCCGCCATCTCATGTGTGCTGGTGGTGGGCCTCCCCTCCTCGTCCGTGTGAAAGAGAAAGAATTCACATTCCGGCCCCACATTGAGCACATATCCCATGTCCTGCGCCCGCTTTACAGCCCGTTTGAGCACATATCTTGGGTCGCCGGAAAACGGGGTTCCATCCGGGTTATACACGTCGCAGATAAACCTGGCCACCTTGCCCTGCTGCGGCCTCCACGGAAACACCTCAAAGGTATCCAAATCCGGATACAGGTACATATCCGACTCGTCAATCCTCACAAAACCTTCAATGGCAGAGCCGTCAAACATGCAGCGGTTATCCAATGCCTTTTCAAGCTGGCCGGCAGTGATGGCCACATTCTTAAGCATTCCGAAGATATCCGTAAACTGGAGGCGGATAAACTCCACATCCTCATCTTCCACCATACGCATGATATCCTCTTTACTGTATTTGCTCATATTAATCTCCCTCTCTTGCAAACTGTGATACCGACAAACACGCAGAGGCGGGAACCTCTTACCATGCTCCCGCCTCCTTAAAATTCATCGGGCAGGGACAGAGCGCCCCTTGAGACGTCCTCGTCAACCTTCCCTTACTCCTGTTTTTGTTATAAAAATATATCAGCAGATATTTCATTTGTCAATGAATTTCCTCAATTTTTTTGATATCACTTTAACGCGCGAAGCTGTTCTGTGAAATGGCTTCCCAGTTTAATGGTCCCCACATACCCCACATCGCCGGTCATGTGAACCACACCTTCCCCGTCGATCTCCAGCTCCAGGGTGCCTCCCGGCATCTGCACAAACATCTTGGGGTCCGTAAGCCCCAGACGGTAAGCCGCAGCCGCAGCCGCACAGCAGCCGCTTCCGGAAGCCAGGGTATAGCCTGCTCCCCTTTCGTATACCTCGGTCTGGATATGGGTCCGGTCCAGCACCTTCATGATTTGGGTGTTGATTTTCTCCGGGAACTGTTTGGCGCTTTCAGAATACCTTCCAATCCTGCAAACCAAATCCTTTGAAATCTCATCCATAAGGATAACGCAGTGGGGATTGCCGATGGACAGGCAGGTAACCGGATAGGGAATCCGGCCAAACACCATGGTCTCGTTGATGATTTCCCTGCGCGGTCCCTCCACCGGCACATCGTCACTCCAGAAGGAAACCTTTCCCATGGATGCCTTTAACCGGGTGCCCTCCTCGTTGAGATAATGGATGGCGGCCTCGCCGCCCTGGGAGGAAATGGTAAAATCCTTTTTCTGTACGTACCCCGCGTCCTTTAAGTATTTGGCAAAAATGCGGACGCCGTTGCCGCTCTTTTCCGCAACACTGCCGTCCGGATTCCACACCACCATGGAAATCTGCTCTCCGTCCAGAATGGGTCCCTCCAGAACACCGTCAGCTCCCACCCCAAAATTGCGGTTGCACATGAGCTGTACATTGGAAGGGGTCAGCCTCAGTTTATTTTTGTTGGGGTCATATACCAGATAATCATTTCCCAGTCCATGATACTTTTCCACTACAATCCTCATATAGATATCCTCCATATCTGCGGTCTGTTCAACAGCTCTGCTTACCGGCAGCACAACAGGTTCGCCGCCCGCAAGCTTTATTATTATTTTATCAAGCATTTTTTTATAAAAATATAGATATATTGCTATTTTATATTGCAAATAATGCTCTATTTATTTTATACTCAAATTATAAACCCATCACATGCAGACAAAGCATGTAAAAAAGGAGGTAACTGTTTCATGCCCATCACAGACGACGCCCCTGCATTTGAACGCCAGGGATTCCTGAGGGAGGACTTCAGGCTGTTCCATTTAAAAGACAAGGTAAGCCCCAGCTACGAATTCCACTACCACGATTTTCTGAAAATCATGGTGCTGCTGGAGGGCAGGGTGAACTATGTCATAGAAGGCCGTTCCTATATCCTTCACCCCTTTGATATTGTGCTGGTGGGACGGGGACAGATTCACCGGCCGGAGGTGGAGCCGGGGCAGCCCTATGAGCGTCAGATACTTTACCTGTCCCAGGATTTTCTGGACCGTCACAGGGAAAACGGAGACTCCCTGGACCGGTGTTTTGCCACGGCAGCCTACCGCCATTCTAATGTTCTCAGACTGAAGGATGAGGTCAGGGCAAACATGCTCTCCCTTTTAAAGCGGCTGGAACGCTCCCAGAGCTGGCGGCAGGAAGAATTTGCCGGGTCCCTCATGAGCCGCCTTTTATGCCTGGAATTTCTGGTGGAGCTGAACAGGGCCTCCATGGACGATAAGGCCCAGTACCTTCCCACAGGTATCTTAAACTACCGTGTCTCCGGTCTTATATCCTATATAAATGAACATCTGGACAAGGATCTGAGCATCGGGACATTGTCCGCCGTAAGCTGCATCAGCCCATACCATATGATGCGTATTTTCAAGGAAGAGACAGGATGCACCATAGGAAATTACATCACCGAAAAACGCCTGCTTTACGCCAGGGACCTGCTTGGGGATGGGATAAATGCCACGGACGCCTGCTTCCGTTCCGGCTTCAGCCACTATTCCACCTTTCTCAGAGCCTACAAAAATCACTTCCACCAGCTCCCCAAACGGAACCCGGGCACTAAAATATAAAGTATTTCTCAAATTTTCTTGAAATTTTTCTGATTTCTGTTATAATATACTCATTGTTTTCCCATTGAGGACAGTTGTCTTTGTGAGGTGAACACGCGAAAACAAACTGGACCAGGTTAAATTCAATGAAACAGGAGGAATGTATTATGAGAATCAGAAAGGTATTGGCAGCTGCCATGGCAGCGTGTCTGGCCGCCGGCGCCCTGGCAGGGTGCGGCAGCAAGAAATCAGACGAAAAAGTCATCAAAATCGGCGTATTCGAGCCAACCACCGGAGAGAACGGAGGCGGCGGTTACCAGGAAGTACTGGGTATCCGTTATGCCAGGGAAATGCATCCTACCGTCAACATAGGCGGCGAAGAATATACCGTCAAGCTGGTTGAGGTAGACAACAAATCGGATAAAACCGAGGCTGTCAACGCCGCCCAGAAGCTGGTAAGCGAGAAGGTCAGCGTGGTGCTGGGAAGCTACGGTTCCGGCGTGTCCATAGCCGCCGGACAGATTTTCGCAGACGCCAAGATTCCGGCCATTGGCTGTTCCTGTACCAACCCCCAGGTAACCGAGGGAAATGATTTCTATTTCCGCGTATGCTTCATCGACCCATTCCAGGGCACGGTCATGGCTAATTACGCATACCAGAACGGCGCCAAGAACGCTGCCGTGATTACCCAGCTGGGCGATGACTATTCCTCAGGCCTTGGTTCCTATTTCAAGGATGCCTTTGCCAAGTTGGGCGGCAGCATCGTCAGCGAGGAACAGTTCCAGACAAACCAGACCGATTTCAAGGCCATCCTGACCAACATAAAGGCAGCTGACCCTGACATTATATTTGCTCCATCCTCCATCACCACTGCCCCCTTAATCATCAAGCAGGCCAGGGAGCTTGGAATCACAGCCACCATCGCTGCAGGCGATACATGGGAGAACTCCACCATCATCGAGAACGCAGGAGCTGACTCAGAGGGCGTAGTGCTCTCCACCTTCTTCGACGAGGCGGAACCGGCCAACGACGAGGCCGCTGCCTTCATCAAGGGCTTCAAGGAATACCTGGTAAAGGAAAAGCAGGAAGACATTATCCCGGCTGTCTCCGCCCTGGGTTACGATTCCTACCTGGCTGCCATCAAGGCCATTGAGGACGCAGGCTCCACCGATACCGCCGCTATCCGCGATGCGCTTAAGAATGTGGAGATTGACGGTGTGACAGGAAATATCACCTTCAACGAGACCGGCGATGCCAACAAGGATATCGCGTTCATCAAGACCATCAAGGACGGCAAGTTCCAGTTCCTGACCACCACTACCGTAGAATAGGGTATCTGGCTAATTACATATGGATACAGGGCCGCAGGCGGCATCCGCTGCTGCCTTCGGTCTTAACCAGCCTTGGACGTTCCAGGGCTGGTTGTATGTTTCAACGGATTTCTGGATACGGACCTTACTATAAAAACACAGGAGGCAGACTCATATGAGTTTAACAACATTTCTTCAGCAATGCCTGACCGGCATCTCCCTTGGCGGGGCATATGCGCTCATTGCCATTGGCTACACCCTGGTCTACGGCATCCTCCGCCTCATCAATTTCGCTCACGGCGATATCTTCATGATGGCCGGATACTTTATGATATTTGCAATGGCAAGCCTGCCCTGGTTCATTGCCATTCCCGTCACCCTGATTGTGACCATTCTTCTGGGCGTCACCATAGAGCGGGTGGCCTACCGCCCCTTGCGCTCCGCACCCAGAATGTCTGTTATGATTTCAGCCATTGGTGTTTCCTACCTTTTGCAGAACCTGGCCACCTACCTCTTTACCGCCCTGCCCAAAGGATACCCGGAGATTCCTTTCTTAAAGAAAATCTACCGGATAGGCGGACTGTCCGCCTCCTTTGTCACCTTCCTTACGCCTGTCCTGACCCTGGTGCTGGTTTATCTTCTCATTCTGCTGATTAACCACACCAAAATAGGTATGGCTATGAGGGCGGTTTCCAAGGATTACGAGACAGCCTCCCTTATGGGCATTAAAATCAATAAGACCATCACCTTTACCTTCGCAGCGGGGTCCCTGCTGGCCGGTATTGGCTCCATTCTGTATTTTACGGACCGTATGACCGTTTTCCCCTTCTCCGGCGCCCTTCCAGGCTTAAAATGCTTTGTGGCCGCCGTGTTCGGAGGAATCGGCAGCATTCCCGGAGCTGTCATCGGAGGTTTTATCCTGGGACTTGGAGAGACGGCCCTGGTAGCCATGGGACAGTCCACCTTCAGCGATGCATTTACGTTTATCCTGTTGATTGTCATGCTTCTCATCCGTCCCACTGGACTCTTTGGTGAGAAGACGACCGATAAAGTGTGAGGTGGCGGACATGAAGAATATGACAAAAAACAAAAACAAAATATATACCCTCATTGCCCTGGCAGTAATCATAGGTTTCCTGGCATTCCTGCAGTCTGACACAGCCGAATACAGCTACCAGATTTCCATTCTGGAGAGAAGCGCCATCTATGCGGTGGTGGCTGTTTCCATGAACCTGCTGACCGGCTTTACAGGTCTGTTCTCGCTGGGACAGGCAGGATTTATGGCTATCGGCGCCTATGTGGTGGCTATCTTTACCATTCCGGTGGGATCCAGGGCCAGCGTATACTATGTAAGCGGCATATCACCGGTGATTGCCAATATCCAGCTGCCTATACCCGTGGCACTGCTCCTTGGCGGACTGGCCGCAGCAGCCATGGCTGCCCTTATCGGAATCCCGGCGCTGCGCTTAAAGAGCGATTACCTTGCCATCGCAACCCTGGGCTTTTCGGAAATCATCCGGGCATTCATAGCAGCTCCCATGTTTGACACCATTACCAACGGTTCCTACGGGCTTAAGAGCATACCGGGCTTTCCCAATATCTTTGCGGTATTCGTTCTGGCCGCCCTGTGCATTGCCCTGATGGTGCTTCTCATTAACTCCTCCTACGGCAGGGCCTTTAAGTCCATCCGGGAGGACGAGGTGGCAGCCCAGTCCATGGGTATCAACCTGTTTCATTACAAGGAGCTCTCCTTTGTGATTTCCTCCTTCTTCACAGGAGTGGGAGGCGGAATGCTGGCCATGTTTATGCGATCCATTGACTCCAAAACCTTCCAGGTGGCCCTTACATATGATATTCTGCTGATTGTGATCTTAGGCGGCATCGGCAGCGTCACCGGCAGCGTGGCGGGCGCTTTCCTGGTCACCGCAGGCAGGGAGCTGCTGCGCTTCTTCGATGAGCCCCTGACCATTGCCGGGGTAAGCATTCCTCTGTTCCGATCCGGATTCCGTATGGTCATTTTCTCCATCCTTCTGATGGCCGTGGTCCTCTTCTACCGCCGCGGTATCATGGGGAACAACGAATTCTCTTGGGACGGACTGTTCCGGCTCATACAGGGCATTCCTGACAGGTTTAAGGGAGGCAGGAAAAGGCCCTCTTCCGCTAAGAAGGGAGGCATCCACTGATGAACAACATGAAAAACAGTGTAAAAAACGTGTTACATATGGAAAGCATCACCATGCAGTTCGGCGGCGTCGTGGCAGTGAACGGACTGACATTGGATGTAAATGAACACGAAATCGTGGCCCTCATCGGGCCCAACGGCGCAGGCAAAACCACTGCCTTTAACTGTGTTACCGGTATTTACCAGCCCACCTTTGGTTCTGTATCCTTTAACGGGGAAGTCATACTGGCCGATACGCCCCAGGGCAAGATGCGCCGCCTCTACGAGGGCGATGTATCCCCCACGGACCTGACTCCTGTGCGCAAGACACCGGACCAGATTACCAAGCTGGGCATTGCCAGGACCTTCCAGAACATCCGTCTCTTCGGCGCCCTGACCGTTTTTGAAAATGTCCTGATTGCCAAACATATGCGGGCAAAGCAGAATGTATTTTCAGCCACACTGCGCCTCAACCATGCCGAGGAAAAGCGCATGCGCCAGGAGTCCATGGCGCTTCTGGAAATGCAGGGACTGGCCCATTTAAAGGACGAGGTTGCCTCCTCCCTGCCCTACGGACTCCAGCGCCGTCTGGAAATTGCGCGGGCTCTGGCCACCAGCCCCAGCCTTCTTCTTCTGGACGAACCAGCGGCCGGCATGAATCCACAGGAAACCCAGGACCTGACTGATTTTATCCACAAAATCAGAGACGATTACCACCTGACTATCTTCATGATAGAGCACCACATGGATCTGGTCATGCAGATATCCGACCGCATTTACGTGCTGGATTTCGGCAAGCTCATAGCCCACGGCACGCCCGGCCAGATCCAAAACAATCCAAAAGTAATAGAAGCATATCTGGGGGTGAGTGAAGATGCTGAAGATTAATGATTTAAGAGTGAATTACGGCGGTATCGAGGCCGTAAAGGGAATCAGCTTTGAGGTGCCGGAGAAATCCATTGTCACCCTCATAGGCGCCAACGGAGCAGGCAAGAGCACCACCCTGCGGGCCATCGCAGGGCTGGTGAAAGCCTCGGCAGGCTCCATCCAGTTTGACGGGACAGAGCTGTTAGGCATGGATACCCCCGATATTGTGTCCAGGGGCATCACCCTTGTTCCCGAGGGCAGGCGGGTGTTCCCGGACATGACAGTTATCGAGAACATAAAAATCGGAGCCTATTTGAGAACCGATTCCCTGGACCATGACATAGAATGGGTCTACAGCCTGTTCCCCAGGTTAAAGGAGCGCTGCTGGCAGCTGGCAGGCACTCTGTCCGGAGGCGAGCAGCAGATGCTGGCCGTGGCCAGGGCCTTGATGAGCCATCCAAAGCTGATGATGATGGATGAGCCGTCCCTTGGCCTGGCCCCTCTCATTGTCCAGGATATATTCAATATCATAAAGGAAATAAACAAACAGGGGGTAACCATCCTTCTGATTGAACAGAATGCCAACATGGCCCTGCGCATTGCGGACCAGGGTTATGTGCTGGAAACAGGCCGGATATCCCTGTCAGGCACCGGCAGGGAGCTGCTGGCAGATGAATCTGTGAAGGCGGCTTATCTGGGGAAGAAAAAGAAATAGCTTCACTGCAAACTGGTATACCCATAGGCGTTCACCAATGCGTCCAGTTTCTTTCCCTGTTTACACAGCGGGCAGTCCCTGTAGTCATAATACGTATAATCAGGCAAATCCTTCCTGCCAAAAATAGACGTGATCCTGTATCCGTTGAGCTCCTCCAATGTGCTGAAAATAGCGGTAACAGCTCTCAGGTTGCCTCCGTAATACCGGATGGACTCGATTCCCTTGTTCAGTGCCAGACCTGTGGTCACGGACGCGGTCAGGATGATGACATTCTTATCCCGAATCATGGGTAGTATGTTCTCCTTGAATATCATCTGGCTGTTGCTGTTGAACTCCGGAGTCACAATGTAGATGGTTTTATGGGCATTCATGGAGAGAACTCCGGCACTGGTCAGTTCCTCTGCCAGTAAACTGCCGATGACCTGGGTTCCCTCAAGACACACAATGGTATCCACCACAGTGTCATAGAGGAACAGCCCCGACAGGCTCCCTGCAATCTCCTTAGCCTCGCTGAGCCTGGTCTTTAAGGTAGTCATATCCAGATAATAATTGATATGGGCATGGTTGGTGGCAAAGTGTCCCGGTGTAACCTTAAGCGGTGCATTACAGCCGGTGGTATGTATCTTAACATACTTATTATCCATAAAAGCGCCCCCCTTTACAATGGTACGGACATCGGTTTCTATATGTATTATTATACTAAATAATCCTCCCCGGTACAAGAGCAATCCGGCTGTCTTACCATTTTCCGCTAAAAATTACGAACATCCTGTTATGTTCAGATCATCCCACCCATCCTGTAAAACAGGCGCCGTCACTGCTTCCCCGCAGCTTCGGCGCCTGTTACTTTTATCACTCAATCCTACAGATTTCTGTCATTTCCGGGATGACTCCATACTGTATCCTCCGGTTTATTCTCTGAATCATTAGTTCCGTCTGAATCCTCCGGTCCTGTCTGGCTCCCCGGATTCACCTGTTCTCCCTGGCCAACCTGAACTTTCGGGTTTACACGGGGCTCCTGTAAAGCCCTGACTTTGTCCTCATCCTCTTTTGTTTCCTCCGGCTCAGGAATGCCCTTAACCTTGCGGAATATCTTCATGAATTCCTTACCTGTGATCGTCTCCTTGTCAATGAGGAATGCGGCTATCTGGTCCATGGCATCCTTGTTATCGCTTAAGAGACGCTTTGCCTCATCGTAGGAATCCTTCAGTATCTTCATGATCTCCTGGTCAATCTCAGCTGCCGTTGCATCACCGCAGTTTAATACGGCCCGTCCTGTCAGGTACTGGTTCTCCTGGGATGCAAGCCCCATGAGGCCGAATTTATCAGACATGCCATACTGGGTAACCATGGCCCTGGCCAGGTTTGTAGCCTGCTGGATATCGTTGGCTGCTCCCGTGGTAACTGTCTCAAATACGATTTCTTCTGCGGCACGTCCGGCCATCAGCTCTACCAGCCTGGCCTCCAGCTCCTTCTTCGTATTAAGGTACTTCTCCTCCTCCGGCACATTCATGACATATCCAAGAGCGCCCATTGTCCTCGGCACAATGGTAATCTTCTGTACCGGCTCCGAATGCTTCTGAAGCGCGCTTACAAGAGCGTGTCCCACCTCGTGATAGGATACAATACGGCGCTCTTCCCTGCTCATGATACGGTCCTTCTTTTCCTTACCCACAAGGACCACTTCTACTGCCTCAAACAAATCCTTCTGTGACACGGCATTGCGCCCGTGCTTAACCGCATTGATGGCCGCCTCATTCATCATATTGGCCAGGTCAGCGCCCACAGCGCCTGAGGTGGCCAGCGCTATCTCCTTAAAGTCTACGGATTCATCCAGGAGCACATCCTTGGAATGTACCTTAAGTATATTGATACGCCCGTTAAGGTCCGGCTTATCCACCACCACGCGGCGGTCAAAACGTCCGGGACGAAGCAGGGCCGGATCCAGGACCTCAGGACGGTTGGTGGCGCCCAGCACCAGAAGACCCTTGGTGGAATCAAATCCATCCATCTCGGAAAGAAGCTGGTTCAGGGTTTGTTCACGCTCGTCGTTGCCGCCCATACGGCTGTCGCGGCTGCGTCCAATGGCGTCAATCTCATCAATAAAGATAATACATGGCGCATTCTCAGTGGCATTCTTAAACAAATCACGGACGCGGGACGCGCCCACGCCCACGAACATTTCCACAAAGTCAGAACCGGAAAGGGAATAAAACGGCACATGGGCCTCGCCTGCCACTGCCTTGGCAAGCAGGGTCTTACCAGTTCCGGGAGGGCCTACCAAAAGGGCTCCCTTGGGCAGCTTGGCGCCAATCTTGGTGTATTTGCCCGGGTTGTGGAGGAAATCCACGATTTCTGTCAGCGACTCCTTGGCCTCGTCCTCACCGGCCACATCCTTGAAGGTAATGCCGGTTTCCCTCTGGACATACATCTTGGCGTTGGACTTGCCCACGCCCATGATTCCGCCGCCGCCCATGCGCTTCATGGTGAAGTTCATAAGGAACAGCAGGAACAGGAACGGGACAGCGTAATTCAACAGGACCAGAAGAAGGGTGCTGCTGTCGCTCTTCTCACGGTTGGTAACCACGTTATTATCCAGTATCCTGTTGACGAAGTCGTAATCGCCTTCCAGTCTCACCACATAATAATCCAGATTCTGGGAATACTTAGTATTGCCCTTCTTAGGGATGACCGTGATTTCCGTGCTGCCCACCTTGATGGAGTCCACCTCGCCGGCTTCCACCATCTGGACGAACTCATTATAGGACAACTCCTGACGCTTCTTGGAATTCAGATAGTTGTTCATACTGCTGACCACGATAAATGTAAGTATGGCAGCAACCACCAGCATGGTTATGGTCTGCCAGTTACTTTTCATATTCGGGTCCTGTTTGTTATTATTATCCATATTGTACAAATTCTCCCTCTGAATGGGTCATCTATCAATTTCCAGCAAAAACCCATTCTCTACCATTATAGTGTCAGTCTCCCCATAAATCAAGAAAAGAACAATTAATTTTCTTAAATTTTTGCAAAAAGCCCTGGATTTATTCTCGGTGAGGATGTATAATGTTTCAGTTATTTTTTTGATACTATATCAAACAAGTCACACGACACCCACAACAAGAAAAGGAGGTATCCCCATCATGCCAGTCAAGTACGTATTCGTAACCGGCGGCGTAGTCTCCGGCCTGGGAAAAGGCATCACCGCGGCATCTCTCGGCCGCCTGTTAAAGGCCAGAGGCTACAAAGTGACCATGCAGAAGTTCGACCCCTACATCAACATCGACCCCGGCACCATGAACCCGGTCCAGCACGGAGAAGTCTTCGTGACGGACGACGGCGCTGAGACGGACCTGGACTTAGGCCACTATGAGCGCTTTATCGACGAAAGCCTTACCAGGAATTCCAACGTCACCACCGGCAAGGTCTACTGGACGGTCCTGCAAAAAGAACGCCGCGGAGACTTCGGCGGCGGAACCGTACAGGTAATCCCCCATATTACCAACGAAATCAAAAGCCGTTTCCACCGCAACTACACGGAAAACGAGACGGAAATCGCCATCATCGAGGTCGGCGGCACGGTCGGCGACATCGAAAGCCAGCCCTTCCTGGAGGCCATACGCCAGTTCCAGCACGATGCAGGCCCCGGCAGCACCTGCATCATCCACGTAACTCTCATTCCTTACCTGAAAGCCTCAGAGGAGCTTAAGACCAAGCCGACTCAGGCCAGCGTAAAAGACCTTCAGGGAATGGGCATTCAGCCCGATATCCTTGTCTGCCGTTCCGAACTCCCCCTGGACGACGGCATAAAGGCGAAAATCGCCCAATTCTGCAATGTTCCCAAACATCACGTACTCCAGAACCTGGATGTGGACGTGCTCTATGAGGTACCCCTTGTAATGGAGGAAGAGCATCTGGCCCAGTCCGCCTGTGAATGCCTGGATCTGCCCTGTCCGGAGCCGGACCTGACAGACTGGAAAGCCATGATAGACGCCTGGAAGCATCCTGAGCAGGAAGTGACCGTGGCCCTGGTAGGCAAATACATCCAGCTCCACGACGCCTACATTTCCGTGGTGGAAGCCCTGAAACACGGAGGCGTTGCCAACCGTGCGGCCGTCCATATAAAATGGGTGGATTCCGAGACAGTCACACCGGAAAATGCCCCTCAAATCTTCAAAGATGTAAGCGGTATCCTGGTTCCCGGCGGCTTTGGCGACCGCGGTATTGACGGCAAGATTCACGCCATCCAGTATGCCCGGGAACACCGCATACCATTCCTTGGACTTTGTCTGGGAATGCAGCTGTCCATTGTGGAGTTTGCCAGAAATGTGGCCGGATACGCGGATGCTCACAGCGTGGAGCTGAATCCCGCCACCACCCATCCCGTCATCCATCTGATGCCGGAACAGAACGGAGTGGAGGACATCGGCGGCACTTTAAGGCTGGGATCCTATCCCTGTGTCCTGGACAAGGCCTCCAAAGCTTATGGCCTGTACGGCGAAACCACAATCTATGAGCGCCACAGACACCGCTACGAAGTCAATAACGACTACCGCACCGTGCTTACCAAATGCGGCATGATGCTCTCCGGCCTGTCCCCCGACGGACGGATTGTGGAGATGATAGAGCTTCCGGGCCATCCCTGGTTCATTGCCACCCAGGCCCATCCTGAGCTCAAATCCAGGCCCAACCGTCCCCATCCCCTGTTTAAAGGTTTCATAGAGGCCGCTTTAAAGCAAAAGGGATGTAAACAATCATAAAAAAGCCGCGGCATCGTCAGCGGAAATTCCACAAAATAGGGCAGCCATTTTGAAAGAAATGGCTGCCCTGCTTTTGATTTGCCAGTATGAATCATCTGCCTTTGCGCAAACTATATCTAAGATTCAATCACAAGCGCATCACAAGGAGGTGAATCACAATTGGATCACAAGGAAAAAGACGATTTTGACGTTGACATACAAGCCTGCTCCGCCATGGACTGCACCGGCCTGATTCCTTCCCTGCCCCAGGATGAGGCGGAAAAGGAAGCCTATGAGGACCTCTATCCCTATGTCACCAAGGCTGTTTCATCGGACAAGGAATAACCGAAGGCAGGCAGGACGGCACAGAACAATGCCGCACAAATTAAATAAAAACGGAGCCGAGGCCCTTTGCCTTTGCTCCGTTTCGTTTTATACATCACCCATGCATAAATCTGCTTAAAAACTCCTGGGTCTGAAGCTGTTTGGGCGCTCCGAATATCTGAGAGGGTTCTCCCTCCTCCACAATCACGCCCCCTGCCATAAATACCACATGGCTGGACACATCCCTGGCAAAGGCCATTTCATGTGTGACGATAATCATGGTAAGGCCCTCTCCTGCCAGCTTGCGCATGACCTCCAGCACCTCCCCCACCATCTGCGGGTCAAGAGCCGAGGTAGGCTCGTCAAACAGCAGCACCTCTGGTTCCATGGCCAATGCCCTGGCAATGGCCACCCTCTGTTTCTGTCCGCCGGAAAGCTGTCTGGGCTTGGCGTTGATATAAGGCGCCATTCCCACCTTTTCCAGATAATACATGGCATTCTTATGGGCATCTGTCTTGTTCTTCTTAAGCACCTTGACCTGTCCGATAATACAGTTCTCCAACACGGTCATGTTGTTAAACAGATTAAAGCTCTGGAACACCATTCCCACCTTGGAGCGGTACTGGGGCGCATTGACCTTTTTATCGGCAATATTGGTTCCATGGTATATGATTTCGCCTGTGGTAGGTGTTTCCAAAAGATTCAGGCATCTGAGCAGTGTGGATTTTCCGGAACCCGACGCGCCGATAATGCAGGTCACATCCCCGCTGCTGACTGAAAAGTCAATATCCTTAAGCACAGGATTGGTGCCGAAGGTTTTGCTCAAATGACGGATTTCTAATATCCTGTCTCCCTTCATCGCGCATCCTCCTTCTTCTTATCCTTTTCGTCCGGAAACCGGTACATACCGCTGGTATGCGCCAGGGTATCGGTGGTGGCCAGGTCGTAGTTGTCCGCGCCGTCCATCCTGTTTTCCCACCAGCGCAGGATTCTGGAACAGGTGAATGTCATGATGAAATATACGATCATGGTGATGGTATATGCCTCGAAATTCATGTACAGGGCTCCTGCGGCAGCCTTGGTCTTATACAGCAGCTCCGTGACGCCGATAACAGAGAGCACGCAGCTGTCCTTGATATTAATAATCAGGTTGTTGCCAATCTGAGGCATGATATTCCTCAATGCCTGGGGCAGAATCACATAGAGCATGGTCTGTACATGGGTCATGCCCACGGCCTTTGCTCCCTCTGTCTGGCCCGGATCAATGGAAAGTATTCCGCCGCGGACCGTCTCAGCCATGTAAGCGCCTGTATTGATGGAAAGAATGAAATAAGCGGCGCCCCACATGGACATGTTGATTCCTAACATAGGCAGAAGCCCGTAATAAATAAACATGGCCTGGGCCATCATGGGCGTACCGCGGAAGAACTCCACATAGGCGTTCAGAATCAGTTTCACGACCCAGAGCACGGCCCTCTTTACCGGGTTGTCTCCCCGCTCATTTGGTATGGTCTGGACAATACCCACGGCAAAGCCTATGATACAGCCCACCAGAGTACCTACCAGGGCAATCTTAAGGCTGACGCCCGCGCCCTGGAGCATTGACATACCGTATCGGTTGAATACGACCATAACACGGCCGAAAAAATCTGTTGGCATATCCCTTCTCCTTACTCTTTAACGTACTTTAGCCTGACGGCAACTCCGCTTCTCTGCAAATCAGTTTGGTATCCCTTTACAGATGCCGCGGCAGTTTAGTTTGCCAGAGGCTGAACAGAGATAGCTTCATCCATCATCTTGGAGAAGTCGTCCTTTGTCATCTTTGTGAGAACGCTGTTGATGGCATCCTTTAACTCTGTATTTCCCTTCTTTAAGGAAATACCGATATTGATATCTTCATCCGTTACCTGGAAATCAGCGTCGCCGCCGCCAAACTCAATCATCTTGAAATTAGGATAAGCGATGAGGGCTCCCTTGCCTGTAGGCTGGTCTGTAACAACCAGGTCGCACTTGTCAGCGTTTAAGGACATAAGCATGTCAGGAGCGCTGGCAGTGGCTGCCAGGATATTGGCATCCTGAATCTGAGGCAGACAGGTATTATACCAGATGGTGCTCTGCTGGGAAGTACAGGTAGCTCCCGCCAGGTCCGCCACACTCTTGGCATCCGCATATTTGCTGCCTTCCTTTACCAGGGTAACGATGGTTGCGTAGTAATATGGCTCAGTGAAATCCACTGCCTGAAGACGCTCAGAGGTAATGGACTGTCCTGCGATGACGCAGTCAACCTGTCCTGTGGTGACAGCCGGAATCAGTGAATCCCAATCCAGACGCACGATTTCCAGGTCATAGCCCAGTTCCTCGCAAATCTTCTTTGCCATCATGACATCGTATCCGTAAGCAAATTCATTGCTGTCCGCAATAGCCACCGCGCCATTGGAATCATCAGGCTGTGTCCAGTTGTAAGGAGCATACGCGCATTCCATAGCCACGCGCAGCGTCTTTTTCTCTCCGCTGTCCGCCCCCGTGGTATCTGCTGCGGCATCGCCCTCTGCCTTGGCATCGCCGGCTGCGGTTGTTGCCTCTGCCTTTGTGTCTGCTGCCGTGGCCGCTGTGCCCCCTCCGCCGCATGCTGTCAGGGAACCGGCAGCAAGGACGCCGGCCAGAATCAGGCCTAAAACTTTCTTTGTACTCATTTTCATAATAATCTCTCCTCTTAAAAATGTTCCAGGCTTTACTGTCTAAGAAAAAAGCCACACCCATCCTCACAGGTATGACTCCACTGTCATCTGATAACCGGCAATCCCAAACAGCTAAAACCTTGCCCTATTAAACACGGCGCGCTTTGCTTTCCTAAGCGTATATGCGCCTAACGTGCTAAGTATAACATAACTCGTTCTGTTTTCCAATACCCAAATACGTTTTTTTATGCAGGAAAAAGGTATAAATAATTGTAAAAACAGCCATAAATCCTTTAACTGGGAATTCATGGCTGTCATATATAATCATTTCCTACTGTTCGCCTTCCTTTGCACTGTCCGCTGTTTCCTGAAGGTTTTCCTGTGCTGTCTCCTGCGTCTTATCCTTCGTCTTGTCCCCCATCAGCTCGTCCATGCGCTGTAAGAATACATCGTCAGGCTGGATTTGATTTCCGTCCTCATCCACCTCCACGGCAAACAGATAGGTTCTGGCATCGTTGATTTCATAGCTGCATGTAACCAGGGTATACAAGGTCTTGGCCGGATATGTAATCTCGTCGCCGTAGCCGCACGGCTTCACCATCTCATGCACAAAGGCGTCAAAGGATTCCTGGGATTTAAACCTGGTCTTGCGCACAATGGGCTGCGCCTCCCCGTAGTAGGCGGCCACTGCCTTTAACCGTATTTCCCGGTCGGGCGTGTAGATGCTGAAAAACTGGTGCTCCTTAAAATATGCCTCGTCCTTATACCGGTTCACATCCTTGAACATGCTTCCGTTCTTCATATTATGGCCGTACAGCACATTGTTCCGTCCCACAAAATCTCCCTGGCTCTCAAAATCCAGGTAAATGGCGCCCGCAATATTCTCCTTGCCGTAAAAATCATGGTTCAGGTAGAAATCATTGTCCTCTCCCTGAACAATGGGATAATCGATGTTGGTATCCGGCACCCGGATCCATCCGATGGTATCCGGATTCCCCCTCATCAGCTCCTCAAAGTTGATTGGAGATACATAGGGCTCTGTCTCCGGCTCCCCCGGCTCCGTCACCGCCTCCGTGGACGGCTGCGCGGCGGTCTCCCTGGCCAGTCCGGCCAGCCGCTCATATTCTTCCCTGGTCCTCTTGTCCTCCATCCAGCTGTGGATGCTCATGGCACCGCTTACCAGCATGACGGCCAGTAAAACCAGGATGATGATGCCCCGTATCCTGCTCTTTCCTTTTTTCTGATCCATAGATGATTATGTGTCCTTTCCCGCTGTCATCCCGCGTGGCCGGAAGCCGCTTTAAGCTCCTCGTTCCATCCTCCGCTGTCAGCCACTGCCTCCTGCATCAGAAGCAGCATCTCCAAGAAGCTGCGGAAACTGACCTGTCCGCGCTTTTCCTTCCAGCAGATGGTTCCCTGCCAGGTGGCGTTCCTTCTGAACATGATCCTTATAACAAAGGTCATGGGGCCAAAGCCTCCCGCATTGACCATGACGCTTCTGGGACTTATGATGTTCCCCTCCTCCCCGCCTTCCGGAAGAGGAAGAAGAAGGCGCTCCACTTCGTCCCTGAGTTCAAACTCACTGGCAAATTCCCGGCGGTCCGCCACTGCCGGATGGGATACGTCCCCGCCCATGACGAAATGACTGAAATTGCGCACGGCCACCTCGCACATCCGCTTGCCGAGGCCGTGCTTAATATCACTTCCTTGTCCGAGAGAACGGTCCAGATACTCCATCAGCTCCAAAAAGCTCTGAAAAGAATAGGTACCGCCGTTTCTCAGGTCCCTTATATTACCCTGCCATGTGGAATGAAACCTGTATTTCACATGCAGGCAGAACTCAGCCAGTTTTCCCTGGAGCCTCCTTTTTCCGGACTCCTCCCCACACCTTAATGACGGACCGCCATGTTTTATCCCCGCAAAGGACCTCTGGTCCACACTCTTCATGGGATAGCGGAGCTCATCAAAAAGGTTTTCCAGGCAAATGGCCATCTCCGATATACAGCCAAAGGGTACTGCCTCCTCCAGGCTGTCATGGCAGATCCTTCCCTGCAGCAGGCGGCCATCAAAGCTGTCAATGGCTATATTTACATATTTGTACGAATCCTGCAGGGCTCCGGTTTTTGCAATCGACATATATTCACCTGCTTTTCTCTAATTAAATTGACATAGTAATCCCAATAAGCCTGCTATCATTATAACAGTCTCCGGTTACAATCCGGTTACAAAAGAACGCCGGGCTGCTTTTTTATGTATTTTTTTTCTGGACAATTATGATTCTGATTAGTATACTTATTTTAGAGTGACCCCGCTTTTGCAAAGGAGAGCAGACATGAATGCATCCATTATGGAAGATAAACCTATTATTTATATAAAAACCCTGGGCGGATTTTCCCTCAGGGTTGGCGATAAAGAGATAACCGACAACAGCAACCAGTCCAAAAAACCCTGGTGTCTCCTGGAGTATCTGGTGGTATTCCGGAAGAAATCCATCAGTCCCGGTGAACTTATCAACATCGTATGGGCCGACGACCCCGGCGTCAACCCGGGCGGCGCCCTGAAAACCCTGATGTTCCGCAGCCGCAGGCTGCTGGAGCCCCTGGGGATTCCTCCCCAGAAGCTGTTAGTCCAGCAGAGAGGTTCCTATTGCTGGACGCAGGACTATTCATCCGTCCTGGACATTGACCAGTTTGAGTCCATCTGTACCCGGGTCCTGAATCAGGACATGGATGAGGCTGAAGCCCTTAAGCTTTGCCTTGAGGGACTGGAGCTGTACAAGGGGGATTTTCTTCCCAAATCCGAATACGAATCCTGGGTTATCCCCATCAGTACATATTACCATTCCCTGTACCAGAAGCTGGTCTATAAGACGGTGGAGCTGCTTACCAAAAAGGAGGACTTCTCCAGGATAACCTCTATCTGCCAGACAGCAGTGGGGATAGAGCCCTTTGACGAAGGATTCCACTATCACCTGGTATACTCCCTCTACCGGGACGGCCACACCAGCCAGGCCATTGAAGAATACAACCATACACTGGACCTGTTTTATAACGAATTCTCCATCTCTCCGTCGGACCATTTTAAGGATTTATACAAGTCCATCCGCAGCAAGGAGCAGGGTATCAACACTAACCTGGATTCCATCCAGGAGACACTTAAGGAGGAAGTCTCAGGAGGGGCATTTTACTGCGAATATCCTGTATTTCACGACCTGTTCCAGCTGGAACGCAGAGCCATTGAGCGCACCGGCGATTCCATCTATCTGTGTCTCCTGACCATCGGTGACCTGGACGGACGGGTTCCCAAGACAGCGGTCCTTAACAAGGCCATGGAGCATCTGAACCACGCCATCCGTGACTCCCTTCGTTGCAGCGACGTGTACACCCGTTACAGCATCAGCCAGTACATCATCCTCCTTCCCACCATGACCATGGAAAAGGGTGAGATGGTCATGAAGCGGATACTGAGCAATTTCCGCAAGCTCTGCAGCCGCAGGGAACTGATTGTGGATTACAAGCTTCAGCCGGTGCTTCCCTGGGAGCGCTCTCCGGCAGGCCTTCGGGAATAAACAGAGTTTTGGCAAATGACAAAATTATGGCATTCAAGAATCAGAAAAGCTGCGGCATTATCCTTCATCGGATTCCCTCCCGCAGCTTTTTTTATTTTACTTTCACAATCATTGTGCAGCGTCTGTGGCCCTGCTCCTGCCATAAAAAAGCTGGTTCAGGTTCTTCATCACATGGCGGTAAGCCGGTATGAGAAACAGATCCGCGGCGATCCAGGCCACAGGGCTGGCGATGCACACTGCTATGTAACCAAACACAGGGACCAGGCAGAAGCCTACAAAGGAGCGCGCCGCCATCTCGCATACACCGGCAATAATGGCCAGCCTGGAATATCCGAGCCCCTGAATCATGAACCGCACCGCGTTGACAAACACCAGCGGAATATAGAACAGGCTGTTGCCGATGAGGAACAGCCGCGTGTTCCTCAGGATTTCCCCTTCCCCCTTATCCACGAACATAAGTGCAATCCATTGTCCAAAGATACAGAGCACCGCAAAGGCTATGACGGCATAGACGCAGCCCATGACAGCCCCTGCCTTCAGCCCCTGATCAATACGGTCCAGCTTCCTGGCGCCCACATTCTGTCCGCCGTAGGTGGCCATGGTGGATCCCAGGGCGTCAAAGGGGCAGCAGAAGAACATGCTGATTTTACTGCCTGCCGTCACAGCAGCCACCGCCATGGATCCCAGTGAATTGACTGCGGTCTGGAGGATTACGCTTCCTATGGCGGTGATGGAATACTGCAGTCCCATGGGAATTCCCATGTTGCACAGAATCTTCATGTAATGGGCATCCGGCCTCCACTCGTCATCATTCATTTTAAGGATGTCGAATTTCTTTCTCATATAAAACAGGCACAGGATTCCCGACACTGCCTGGGCCGTGATGGTGGCCCAGGCAGCCCCTGACACGCCCATCTTGAGGACCAGAATCGTAAAGAAGTCCAGGGCCACATTCACCACAGAGGAGAACACCAGAAAAATCAGGGGGGTAGTGCTGTCTCCCAGGGAACGTATGGTGCAGGACAGCAGGTTATAGAGATAGGTGGCCGGAATGCCCAGGAATATCACAAAGATATAGCTGTAGGCCCCATCAATAATATCCTCCGGCGTCTGCATCAGCTCCAGGATGTTGCGGCATAACAGGCACACGGCCACGGTCATGACCGCTGAAAACAGGACTGCCAGCCATGCGCTGTTGGCCACAAACCGTCTGAGCGCTTTTTCGTTCTTTTCTCCGAATTTCTGGGCCACCGGAATGGCAAAACCGCTGCATACACCCAGGCAGAAACCGATAATCATAAAGTTGATGGAGCCGGTGGAACCCACCGCTGCCAGGGCCTTAACCCCCAGGCACTTGCCCACGATGATGGTGTCCGCCATATTGTACAGCTGCTGGAACAGCAGTCCGCACAGCATGGGGATGAAAAATCCCAGTATCAGTTTTACCGGGGAGCCTTCCGTCATATCCTTTGTCACATTTGCGGCCATGTATGTATTCCTCTCTGTTTCCATGAATTTCATCCCAATAATGTACTCTCTTAACCTGCAATTTGCAAGTAGAAAATATCGCTGGAATCCGGGACCGGGACATACATTTTACACAATGGGCCGGGAATCTGTTCCCGGCCCGTAATGCCTGTTATTGGTAGCAGAGCACAGGCATGCCCTTATATATTAAGTCATAGAGCACGCTGGCTTTCTCCGGCGGAAGGTTTATACAGCCATGACTTCCGCTGGTCTGGAAGATGGTGCCGCCGAATTTGCTTCTCCATGTGGCGTCATGGAAACCAATGCCCCCGTTAAAGGGCATCCAGTAATCCACATGGCTCTCGTACTCATAGGTTCCGTCCGCCTTCTTGGCTCCCCTCAGTATCCTGTCCTTTTCCTTGTAGGTCAGGCTGTAAATGCCTGCGGGCGTGTCGTAATTCTTGGATATATTACCCGTGACACAGGGCGCGTCCCACACCAGGTTTCCTTCCTGGAACATGTATACGTGCTGTCCTGTCAGGTCCACCTCCGCATACGTGTTGCCCCAGTCAGGGGCCGTGCGGCTGGCGGCCGTCATGGCGTATACAGGTTCCCTGTCCACAGGACCGGCTGCGGGGCCGGCCTGAATCAGGGCTGCCAGGGCCTGTACCTCGCCTGCCACATCTATTTTCCAACCGTAGGGGCCCGTCAGCTCCACATCTTTGCCCGCGGCTGTATGGAATATGCGGGCGGTTCCGGCCGTATCCCTTCTGGACGCCATCTCTGTCACAAAGGCTGTGATTTTCTCCAGGTCAACCGTCGGCACCCCGTCCCGGCTTCCTGTGACCCAGGCGGCAATGGTCTCACCGCCAAGAGTCTCCTTCTCATCGCCAAACACATAATTGACGCTCATGTCCCGGTACTGGTTCATGCGGGCGCACAAGGCGATAAGGTTCTCATCTGTCTCCCATATATTTACCTGGTAATAACAGCCTGCGCTGTCCACATCCACAGAGCTCTGCCCTGCTTTTACAGCAGCGGTAATCACCTCCGTGGTCTTGGCCTCGTCCACATTATTTCCCTGGACAGCCGGTATGACGGAAAAAGGCTGTCCCTCCTCATAGGAGGATATGCGGGCATCGGAAGTGACTGTGATGCCGGAGCCGCTTATCAGGGTCAGAGCCTTAATCTTTGCCCCCATGGCCTCCTGGCTGTAGGTCACTGTCATGGCCATGGTATGGGAGTTATCCGCATCCGGTCCTGAGACACGTCCGGCTGCGTTCTGCGCATCCAGTATAGCCTTAAGTCCCTCGGGAACCTCCACCTTGTAACCGATGTCCGCACCTGTTATGGTTTCCTGGCGTCCGCCTCTCTCCTTAATGGTGAGATTGTATTCACCGGCATAAAAACCTTCGATTCTGGCCTTGGCCTCATCCACGGTCAGTCCGCCCACGCCCACGCCGTTGACCTTTGTACCGGATACAAAGCGGGTTGTATCTCCGCTCTCATCCGCCAGGGACACAAACGCCCCTGCCAGCACAAGCACAGCCGCTGCCGTCAAAGCCGCGGCCAGCCTTCCCATCCATGTCCTCTTCCTTAACTTCTGCATAAACAATCCTGCCCTGCCTTTTATTGATATTTACTGCATTTTCTTCCACTCCTGCCTGAAAACGGCAGGACGCCTTCTAAACATAACAGCCCTTCACCATATTTTCAATATGAAAATCAAAAATGTAAGAATTCTTCATAAAAACATAAAATCCGGGGTCCCTAAAACAGGGAAACCCGGATTCTTTCGTATGCCAGGACCTTTATCAGTCCACTACCTCTATGCTCTCGATGACAGGCTGGTTGGCCTTTGCCACGGAACCGTTATTGTCTTCCACCTTTGTGTCCTCACAGATGGCATCCACTACCTCCATGCCCTCTGTCACATATCCGAAACAGGCGTAATCCCCATCCAGGAATGTGCTGTCCTCATGCACAATGAAGAACTGGGAACTGGCGCTGTCCTTTATCTGGGAGCGCGCCATGGAAATAGCTCCCCTGGTGTGGGACAGCGGGTTCTCCACTCCGTTATTGGAAAACTCGCCTTTGATTTCCTGGTCAGAACCGCCCATACCTGTGCCTAACGGGTCGCCGCCCTGAATCATGAAACCGCTTATGATGCGGTGAAAGGTAAGTCCGTCATAGAAACCGTCCTTTGCCAGCTTCAGGAAGTTAGCCACCGTGATGGGAGCCTCGTCCCCGTAAAGCTCCACGGAAATGGTTCCATAGTCCTTTACGTTAATCTTCACATGGTGTTTTCCTGCCGCTGCCTGAATTTCCTCCGAAGCTGTATCCCCGGCTTTCTCTGAAGCCTCCGATGTCTTGGTTGTCTCTTTTTTAGCCGTCTCTGCCTTGGACGCCTCTTCCTTGGACGCCTCAGTCCGCGCCGCTGTAGTGGCTGCCCCTGCGCTGGCGCCGCATCCGGTCAGGGCTGAAACCGTCAGTACAGCTGCCGCACATATACACATCCATTTTTTCATAAATTCCGCTCCTCTGCTTATGGGAAAACGGTACGCCGTCCCTCTGTCCGGCCATTTTCCCGTAATATACGTCTGGGCGTTATGTCACCCGGACTGCCAGAGCATATTGTAACACCTGCAATGCCTTCCCGTAAAGGACTTTATAGAAATATCATACTTTTGTCACATTTTCCCGGCCGGGAAAGGCGCGGACGGCGGCCGTCACCCGGCCGCAAACCACGCACAGAACCACGGTGGCCGCCATGTCAGGAAGGGTGCTTCCCACAGGCGTATCCACCCGCATCAGTATGCGGTAAATCACAAAACCCGCCAGCCATATAACCAGGTTTGTCAGATTGGCGGCCTCCGCCTCATGGTCCTGCCGGATGATAAAATAATCCGCAATCTGAATGGCAATCATGGGGGCAAACACGGAACCAATCAGATAAAGGAAATCTGTTATGTTGTCCATGGGGTATACCATGGCTGCCGCGGTGCCGATGATGGTCACTGCCACTGCCGCCCATTTTTCCTTAATCCTGTGTGTGATGGATACGCTGGATACACCGGCAGAGTAGGCGTCCAGGAACGTGGTAGTCACGGTGGACAGCACAATAATGAGAAGGCCTGCCGCTCCCAGCCCCGCCTTGACCATGATGACAGATATATCATATTCACCCGTGTAAATGGCTGCTCCCATTCCGATGACATACATAAAGCAGCTCACCAGGCCGTAAACCACGGCGCTGGCCGCCGTTGCCCCAAAGGGCCTTTCGGCATCCCTTGTATAATCGCTTATGAGGGGCAGCCAGGACAGAGGCATGGCCACGGACAATTCAACTGCGGCCCCAAAGCTCAGGGAACCGCCTGCCTCCACGGACGGCTCCACGTTACCTGTAAATATAACCCGGCACAAAACGAGAGTCAGCACAAACAGAGCCGCCATGGCTGCCGTATTGATTTTTCCCAGGTTCCTGATTCCAATTAAAAGCCACACCAGAATCAGACCGCCAATCACAAGACACCATGCCCACAGTCCCGCGTCATAAATACCGTTGGCAGCCAGACCGCCGTCATAAATCATGATGGAGGTCCAGCCCACCAGCTGCAGGACGTTGAGTCCGCAAAACAGCAGGCTTCCTTTCTGTCCAAAGCTCATCTTCACTGTTTCCATGGAGCTTCGCCTGGTATGCCCGCCAATAAGCCCCGCCATAAACAGCAGCATGCAGCCAATCACATGACCCAGCACAATGGCTGCCAGCCCCTTTCCAAATCCCAGAGGCGCCAGATATGTGCCTGTCAGTATCTCGGCTATGGATACTCCTGCCCCAAACCATATAAGGCTGTTGGCAGATACGGAGGTTCCCTTTTCCTTCATGCTCATCTTTTCCCTCATGCTCATCCCTCCTTAATACTCGCCCCGGATGGCAAATCCATGGTTCATTGGTCCGCTTCCTTTTCCCAGGTCCAGCTGCGCTTCCAGCGCGCCTGAGAGATATACCTTGGCGCGCTCCACAGCCAGGTCCATATCCATGCCCTTGGCCAGATTGGAGGCAATGGCGCTGGACAGGGTACAGCCTGTCCCATGGGTATTGGGGTTGTCAATCCGCCTGCCGTTAAACCATTTCAGCTTCTTATGCCGGTACAGCAGATCATTGGCATCATTGAGCTGGTGGCCGCCCTTAAGGAGTACGGCGCAGCCATAGCTCTCCCCGATGGCCCTTGCCGCCTTCTCCATGTCACCGGGATTATGTATCTCCATTCCTGACAGCACCTCTGCCTCCGGGATATTGGGGGTCAGCAGGTTTGCCATGGGAAGAAGGACTTCCTTCAGCGCCTCTATGGCCTCCCCGCTGATGAGCCGGGAACCGCTGGTGGATACCATCACCGGGTCCACCACCACATTGGCTGCCCTGTAAAACGCCAGCCTGTCCCCGATGGCCTCTATCAGGCCGCCGGAGGAAACCATCCCGATTTTAACCGCGTCCGGGAAGATATCCGTAAATATATCGTCTAGCTGTTCCTTTAAAAAAGATGGAGTCACCTCCATGATTCCTGTCACGCCGGTGGTATTCTGGGCAGTCAATGCCGTTATGGCGCTCATGGCGTATACCCCGTGAGCGGTCATGGTCTTGATATCTGCCTGGATGCCGGCGCCTCCGCTGGAATCGCTTCCAGCGATTGTTAATGCTGTTTTCATAGTCATTCTCCTTTTCGCACTAATTTTATAAAGCGGCGGAAGGTGGTGCCCCCAATCCGCCGCCGGGAAGCTCCGGCGCCCATGCCTGATACCATACAGAATTGTCCCGCGTATCAAAAAGGCGGAACACCAAAACAGGTGCTCCGCCGGCAATCGTCCGCTATGGTCCCTACATTGGCATTATCCAAATCAGGTAATGGGTCTAAGCATGAACAGCTTACTCTCAGCCCACTTAAGTGAGCTCCCCGTTTATTTACAACTACCATTATACATGGTTTCAGGGAGAATGCAATCCCTTTAGCAAGAACCTCTCCGAAACCGCTCCAAAACCTCTCTGTCATCCGCCTATCCCAGAGCCCTGTCCACGATTTTCACCATGGCCGTAAAGGTGGTGTCATTGTAATCCACATCGAACTCGTCCCCCGGCTGGTTCAGGATGCGCTTAATGCTCAGTATACCCAGCCCGCCATCCCTTTTGCTGGACAGAATCCTGCTTCCGTTCTTCTTAATCTGTCCGTTGTAGGAATTTTCCACCAGCATCATAAGGTGGCCGTCCAGCCATCTGACCCGGACCAGGATGAACCGATGTCCCGTCAGGCGGCGGCATGCTTCCATGGCGTTTTCCAGCAGGTTTCCGATGACAATGCACAGAGTCAAATCATCCACTGGCACATGGGCGGATAAGTCCACCCTGGCTGTGAACTCCACCCCATCCTGCCTTGCCCTGGCAGCATACTCCTGCAAAAGTCCGTTTACGGCCTGGTTCTGGCAGAACACCATCTCAGCCGTCATATCCAGCTCCCTCTTCAGGTTCATCAGGTAATGGGTCCGCTCGCCCCGGTCCATGTTCAGAAGGGCGTGGATATGATGGCGGAAATCATGCTTAATGATGCGCACCTGTTCAATATAATCCAGAGTCTGGTTATAATGCTCCCTCTGCTGGCTGATGAGCTGCCTGGCAAACTGCAGCTCCTCCTCGGTCCTGCGGCGGCACATGATTTCCAGGATGCTGCTCAAAATCAGCACGTACAGCACCAGTATCATGACGCACAGCGCCAGATAGAACAGCACGTCCTCCAGCCCGCGCACGGCCAGGGAACGGGATGAAAATATGGTATTGTTCCCAACGAAAAGGATGAACAGGGAAACAGACGGATATGTCAGCAGCAGGGAACAGGATCGCCTGGATAACTGGTCAAAGAGACGGTTAACCCTGTCCCTCAGCCAAAACCGTACAAACACATAAAATCCGCAGGCCCACAGAAGGGATACCGCCACACAGATCTGTCCGTATGTCAGGGACACATGCCCCTTTAATATCCAGGACGCAAACTCATTCAGCGATGTGGACAGAACCGCGAACAGCCATGCGGAAATGTACAGGAATCCTTTCTTAAGCAGGGTTCCCTTAAAAAAAATAAGGAGCACCAGAAAGTAAAGACAGGAAAATATGCCCCGGAACACAAAAAAGACCTGGGGGCTGATATGGAATACGGATTCCATGGATATCATGATGACCCACAGATAAACGGATATGGCTGCTATGTTCTCCCTGTCCCTGTGTTTCGGCTCCAGGCACACAAAAATGGGCATCATGCGCACGGCCAGATTGATCAGATTCACAAAAACAGTACACGCTGCATCGTTCATAAATTCCTCATTTCAGCCGGTAATGGTAGTAGGCATTCTTACTCTGTTTATAAAAATTCCTGGATATGGGAATCACCTGCCCATCCTTCATGTAAAAACAGGAATCCTCCAGCTTATCCACATAGTCCAGATTCACAAGGTAGCTCTGGTGGCAGCGCAGGAACTGGGAATGGGGTTCCAGAACCAACTGCAGCTCGGACAGCTTCTGGTTGACGGACAGTATTTCCCCATCCGCCAGTTTCACAAAAACGCGGTGAAGCCTGTTCTCGAACCAGGCCAGGCGCTCCAGGGGAAGCTCCACATTTACACGGTTATGCACCACGGGCAGCACAGTCTTCTTCACTCCCAGCCTGCGCCTCACCACACGCTCCATGGTGGCCCAAAAGCTCTCCTCCACCACGGGCTTTAAGATAAATCCCGCCGCCTCCACTCGGTATCCCTCCACGGCTGATTCCAGGGAAGAGGTGATGAATATCACCACCGGACGGCCCTTGGCTTCCGCCAGCGCTTGAGCGGTGTCAATGCCGCTCATTCCGGGCATCAACACATCCAGAAGATACAAATCATACTCCCTGTCCGACTCCAGAAGCTCCCTTCCTGATGCATATGTTTCTATGCGGACCTCAATGCCTTCCCGGTCAAAAAACCGTCCGGCATATTCCGCCGCCTGAAGGCGCTCCTCTTCTGTATCGTCACAGACAGCCACATTATACATACCCTGGACCCCCTCTCTCATAAAACCGCTGTACGGCGCCAGCCTATTCTATATTTTATTGGCATTTATGCCATAAGTCAAGTTTCCCCGCAAAGTATCATATTCGGTATATTTTCTGCAGAAATGGTCCTTATTCCCCCGAAGCTTCTGTGGTAAAATAATGGTAAGAAAAATATTTCAACAGGAGGGGTTTTATGGGTTCAAATGTAATTGTAACAATCATCGTAATCGTCTACCTGCTTTTCATGCTGTGGATTGGATGGTACTCATCCACCAAGATATCCACCAACACTGACTTCATGGTGGCCGGACGCCGTCTGGGACCGCTTCTCATGGCCGGTACCCTGGCAGCCACGGAAATCGGCGGCGGAAGCTCCCTGGGCGTGGTCCAGAACGGTATGTCAGGCTTCGGACTCAGCGCATCCTGGTACATAACCACCATGGGAATCGCCTTTATCATCCTCAGCTTCGTGGCCCCCAAATTCAGGGCAGCCACCGTCAAGACGGTTCCTGAATATTTCCGCAGGCGTTACGGGAAATCCTGCGGCATCATAACAGCCGTCATCATGCTTCTTCCCCTGGTGGGACTTACTGCCGGACAGTTCATCGCGTCTGCCGTCATCCTGTCCACCATGCTGAATATTGACTACCAGGTGGCTGTTATCATCGTAGCCGTTGTGGTTACGGTCTACTCCATCATGGGCGGTCTCTGGAGCGTTACACTGACAGACTTTGTCCAGGTATTCCTGATTGTCATCGGTATGATTATCGCGGTTCCCTTTGCCATGAATTACGCGGGGGGATGGGGAAATGTGGCATCCAACATACCGAAGGGCACACTGAGCCTGTTCCAGGGCTATGATCTGTTTGGAATTATCTCCCTTGTTATCATGTATACAGCCACTTTCTCCGTAGGGCAGGAGGCTGTGTCGCGATTCTACGCCGCCAGGGATGAAAAGGCGGCCAAGGGCGGCGCATGGCTGGCAGCCCTGGTAAACTTTATCTACGCCTTTGTTCCTACTATCCTGGGCATCATCACGCTGGCCTTAATCAATATGGGCAAATTCAGCTCCGCACAGTTTGAGTCAGTAGGCGCGCGTTACGCCCTGCCGGTCCTTGCCATCAACACCATGCCGGCCCTTATATGCGGACTTCTGTTCGCAGGCATCATCTCCGCCACCATGTCCAGTTCTGACTCCGATCTCCTTGGCGCGGGCTCCATATTTGCCAATGACATCTATAAAGCAGTGCTGAAGCCGGACGCCTCCAGCCAGTCCGTCATGAAGGTGACAAAAATCGTTATGTGCCTGGTGGGTTTGGCCTCCATGCTCATTGCCCTCTTCAACACCCAGAGCATTGTATCCATCCTGATGTTCTGCTTCACATTAAGAGCAGCCGGTTCCTTCTTCCCATATGTTATGGGACATTACTGGAAGAAGGCGTCCACAGCAGGCACCATTGCCTCCCTGATTGCCGGAACCATCGTGGTAGTATATCTGGAGCACGTTTCCAAGGGAATGCTTTTCGGCATCAAGTTCAGCCAGCCCATCATTCCGGGTCTGGCAGCAGCCTTCATCTGCTTTATCATATTCTCACTGGCCATGCCGCCTGAGAAGGAGACCACGGAGCTGACGCCTGAGGAAGATGATTAGATACGGATTTAATAGGAATTTAATGGGGATTTAAACGGGATGTAAGAACACAATCGAATCATACAAACCATTGCAGGGACTATCCGCCGCCGGTGTATGGCCGGAGGCGGACAGTCCCTGTCTTCTGCTGGCACTCATGGCTCTTATGATGATTTTATGATGATTTATGATTCCCCTTCTTCCAATCCCGCACCACCTGCATCGCCATTTTCCCGGCCGTGTCCCTGTTAAGAGGCATAACCCGGCCGTGATAGGGAAAGTATACCAGGTTGGACCACAGCACCTCGTATCCTCCCTTATCATACTCTTCTGCGGTGGGCAGATAGCTGCTGCATCCATTGGTATAGCCGTTAAAAAACAGAAGCGGCGCCTCCGCCTCCTTCCAGATGTCAACGGCGATCCGGCACATGGCCTCATTGGGAACGCCGCACAGACAGCCCTGGCTGATAAAAAGATACTGAATCTCAATGTCCGCGTACTGGCGCCGGATTCCTCCGTCCAGAAGACGCCTCACCTCCTCCAGCCACATCCTCCCGTCAATTCCGGCTTCTCTCTGCGCCTCCTCTGCAATTTTCCCTGCCCTTTCCATGTCCGGCACATCCGCCGCAACACGGCAGAAGGAGGAACGGATTTCCAGACGCTCCAAAGGCGTCATCACCAATGAACCATACACAGCATCCACGGACCGGAAAATACGCTCCGCCATCTGTTCCAGGGCCCTGCGGCTCTGGGGCCCATATTTTTTCCTGTACTCCTGTGAAAATCCGTTCCGTGCCATTTCACAGCAGTGAACCTCCAAATATTCCAGGTTATCCTGATGATATTTGGGACGGATATCGCCGGCTGCCCCCTGTACCATCATCACCCGGCAGTTATATGTCTCCTCCAGCCGTTTCCTTGCGGCCCCAATATAATCTGCGGAGATAAAGTAATTATCCCCGGACAACACATTGGCATGGGCTGTCACGCGAATAAGAAGGACCTCCTTTCCCTTCCCATCCCGAGCAGCCAGCTTCAAAATACCTAACCGCCCGTCCATCTGGTCCGGTTCATTCCTCCTGTTTATCCCCACGGTGTTTTCCCCAATCCCCCAGGCAGCCTCCATGGGTTTCATATTGCCTGCGGCCTCCCGGACGGCCCTGTCCGCCTTCCTGCATACCATTTCAAAATAATCCGGTTCCTCCGCGGCATTGGGCGCGCTGTGAGTATGGGAAAAACATACCATAATCCGCTCCCGCCCCGTGTGAAGCGCCGCCGCGGCCCTATCCCGGAAAACATTGGACAGGTCCACCGTAAAGCCCAGACTGTCAATGGCAATAAGGCCGCCCCTGACGCCGTCAGACTCCCATACCAATGCCTGAAGCCTTAAGGAATCCCTGACGCCCTGCGACCGGTTATCCGGACGGTAAAATCCCACCATCTCAGCCGGACTGTCCGGCGTGATGTCCGCCTCCCCATATCCGGCCTGTACCATATCATATGTCTGCATGATAAGACACCTCTTTTCTTATTTCTGATGACTCTATCCTATCTCCCGGAAAATGGATATGCAATCTACTGTTTTCTTCTGTAGAATTCTGTACTATGTTTCCCGCATCAGCTTTATATCAGCTTCTCAGATCCGCAAAAACAGGGAGCCGCGCGCTGCGGCTCCCTTTCGTTTACTTCTGATATATAATTTTCCGTATGGCATGGACAGATAGGCAGTACTTATCCCCCAGTTCCTCCAGGGATACCCCCTGCCGGTAAGCATCCACGATTCCGGCGTTCCGCTCTGCCAGTTCCCTGCGGCAGCCGCTTTGCTCGCCCCAGGCCTTGTGCTGGTTTTCCCTGGCCGGGATATAGATATATCCGGCCTGTACATATTCCTGCAGCTCCTCCACCAGGCCATGGGGGAGGACTGCCTTTGCGTTGACATATTTCATGTTGGCTCACTCCTTATTTTCATCACTCTTAAGGAAGCAAAGCCAGCATTCGTCTCAGCGGCGCATATTACTCCATGCAGGCGCCGCTGAGCTTACCGGCTTTGCATGGAGCCAGACATTGTTGTTTTTCTTTTTATTCCCGCACATGATTTTCTCCTTCCAAACCGTCCTTATCTCTCAATTAAACCAGATTACGGCATTTGTAAATAACTACGGCCCAACGGTTACAGGAACTCCCAGAGGACAGTATTCCCACAGAATATCCATCACATCGTTTGTAACCGCGATGCAGCCGGAGGTTCCTCCGCCCTGGTCCCCGTGTATCTCAATTGCCCCGCCTAAAGGAGTATTCCAGGGCGGCTGTACACCTGCCTTATTTGCCTCCAGGATGGCATGATACTGTTCTTCATTAATCAGGCCGTCTCTCAGGCCCCGCTCTGCGTCCTCGGCATTGGGATAGGAAAGTCCCAGAGCCAGATAGCATATGCTCTGATCATTTCTCGTGCACACATAGAACGATCCGGAGGGTGTGATTTCATCTCCCTCCTGCACCTTGTCCCCTGTCTCAGACCGCCGTCCCAGCTTTACAGGCCAGGTTCCTATGGTCTGGGCATATTGTTTCAGCGTCAGCGTATTCCCCATCTTGCTGACATAGATGTTCACCCCATTGACAGAAGGCTGATAAGCCGCCCCCGGTCCCGCGCTCTGCCCGGCCAGGGCGCTCAGAGGACCGGCTGCCGTCAGGCACAGTGCCAGCGCTCCGGCAGCAGCACATTTTCTGAATTTCATCCTGTTCCATCTCCTTACGCTTATTTTATATTTTATTTAGTATACCATATAATCCCAGGTTCTAAAACAATGTAAGAAAATTGAAAGGAAAATATATCTATTCTTCTGTTTTCTCTTCCCCATACCCCAGCTGCGGCAGCACATTCATGGGATGGTCCAATATCACCAGGTCTGCGTCCTTATCCAGATAATGCTCCTGCTTATGTATGATTACCATGTTCCGCCCGGCAAAATACTGTATGTACTGGCAGAACACCTCGGAAGCCAGGGTGGTCCCCAACAATAACAGAGTATCCGCCTTTGTTATCTCCTCTGTGGTCCTGGTCATGTTCTGACTGTCCACCATCTCCCCAATCAGAGAAATCATGGGCCGTATGGGAACATTGCAGTCCCTGCAGATTGGAATCCGTTTTGCACCCGCAATATATCCGATGGGATACTTTTTCTTACATCTGGGGCACTGGTTCTGGTAAATACTTCCGTGAAGATTTATAACATAACGGCAGCCGCCCCTGAGGGCCTTGTCATAGATGTTGCTGTCTATGACGCATTGAAGCTTTCCGGCCCTCTCCATGGCTGCCAGGGCCGGGCCGGAAGCAGTGTCCCTTGGCGCGTTGTGAAGCATCTCCTTTTTATAGAACTCGAAAAACCGCTCCGGCCGGGTATTGTAAAATGCACTGGTATACATTTCCTCAACGCCGTAGCCATACCGGTTCTCGATGTCATATGCCTTATCCTGTTTCTTAATACCGATGAACCCGCCCTCTTCCATCATACCGGAACCGCAGAGAGCCACAGTATAGGTACTATCATCCAGAATCTTTCTCAACTGAGCTATTTTTTCATTCATAGTGATACCCCCTTCCAGTCCAACCCAGCAAATTCCCCCTGGGAGGCTACAGCTGTTTCTTATTATCACTATTATATAATTTTTTCCAGATAATTTCCACCCGTTTTGTCAATTTCACCTTACTATTTTCATTTTAAAATATCATTTTCTCTCTTTTCTACCTGGAAATAAAGGAGAACGCCCCCGATTGTCACCACGCCCCCCGCTATCTGCGGGGGGCACTTCCCCGAACAGGAAAAGCGCAAAAACAGCAGCAGCCACAGGCCCGCACAGCAGGACCGTCTTTCTGTCCGTGTCCATCAGCTCCCGCCTGCAGTCCTTTCGTCCCAAAACCACTGGCGTCATCAGTGCCACGGTCCACATTATGCGGTAAAGGGCTGCTACCACAGCAGGGGCCTGGGAACATTTAACAAAAATAGCCGATAGTGAAATACCGGCTATAATGCTTGGTTGAGATTCTCTGCCTATGGGATCAGCCTGCTGGTTCCCAGGCGGTCTGCGCCCAGCTCTATGAAACGCTCTGCGTCTTCAATGGAGGCGATTCCGCCGGCTGCCTTCACCTTCACCTCAGGACCTGAGTACTTCCTCATAAGGGCCACATCCTCCGGCGTTGCGCCGGCCACGGAAAACCCGGTGGAGGTCTTGATAAAATCCGCCCCTGACTCCGTGACCACACGGCACATTTCCTTTTTCTCCTCCTCTGTCAAAAGACAGGTCTCGATAATGACCTTCAGGCATCTGCCGCCGCAGGCAGCCTTAATCTGTCTGATTTCATCCAGGACCTGATCATAATGCCCTGCCTTTACCAGGCCGATGTTGATGACCATATCAATTTCGTCCGCGCCGTTCTTCACCGCGTCCTCTGTCTCAAACACCTTCACCGCGGTGGTCATGTTGCCGTTGGGGAATCCGATAACTGTACAGATTGCCAGCTTATCCCCCACAAAATCCTTTGCCTGCTTCACATAACAGGGAGGAATGCACACAGAGGCGGTGCCGTATTCCATGCCTTCCCTGCACAGCTTCTCAATCTGCTCCCAGGTGGCTGTCTGCTTTAACAGTGTGTGATCTACCCTGCTTAAAATATCCTTCTTATCCATTATTTTCCATCCTTTCCATCCGTCCGTCAGCCGCCCCGAAGAACAAACCGTCCAAGGGGCATTCTTCCTGATTACAATTCGTCCAGAACCGAAGTTCCTATAGTGCCTTCCGGCATCTTCACCCCAAAGTTATCAGCCACCGTGGCTCCAATGACCGCAAATGTATCTGCCCCGCCCAGGTCCTTTCCGCCCTCCATGGACGGGGAATAGGCGATGAACGGCACCTGCTCCCTGGTGTGGTCCGTACCTGTGTAGGTAGGGTCGTTGCCATGGTCCGCGGTGAGAATCAGAAGATCGTCCTCACCCAGAAGGGGGAGCAGCTCACCCAGCTTCTCATCAAAGCGCTCCAGCTCCCTGCCGTACCCTTCCGGATTGCGGCGGTGTCCCCACAGGGCGTCAAAATCCACCAGATTCACAAAACAAAGTCCGTTGAAATCCGTCTTTGCATACTGGATGGTCTGCTCCATACCGTGGACAGATGAGTTGGAATGGTTGGACTGTGTCAGTCCCTCGCCGTCAAAGATATCGTATATCTTACCAATGGACACCACATCATATCCCGCGTCCTTAAGGGCGTTGAGGGCAGTCCTTCCATATGGCTTCAGCGCGTAATCATGGCGGTTGGAGGTGCGCTTGAATTCGCCCTTCTTCATGCCGGTATAGGGCCTGGCAATGACCCGTCCCACTTTCCACTCATCCCGCAGCGTCAGTTCCCTGGCAATCTCACAGTAATGATACAGGCTGTCAAGTCCCATGGTCTCCTCGTTGCCGCATATCTGAAGCACGGAATCCGCGGAAGTATACACAATCAGATGGCCTTCCCGTATCTCTTCCTCTGCCAGTTCATCCAGTATTTCCGTTCCGCTGGCGCTTCTGTTGCCGATGATTTTCCGTCCGGTCCTTTTCTCCAGCTCGTCTATCAGCTCCTTAGGAAAGCCGTGGCTGGTAAATGTCTGGAAGGGCGTGGTAACAAGAAGCCCCATCATCTCCCAGTGTCCCGTCATGGTATCCTTGCCCCGGCTTCTCTCCTTCAGGCGCATGTAACGCCCCAAAGGATGTTCTGGCGGCTCCATCCCTTCCAATGGATGCAGGTTGACCATGCCCAGTTTTTTCAGATTCGGAATCTTAAGCCCCGGAACCTTCTGGGCAATATGCCCCAGGGTGTCCACCCCCACATCTCCATATTCCGGTGAATCCTCCACTGCCCCGATTCCAAGTGAATCCAGGACCACTACAAAGATACGTTTATATTTTCCCATCTTACGACCTCCTTAACATAATGTGACCAGGCCTACTGTCATGGCGCTGATCAGGCTTGCCGCCACACCGCCTAACATGGCCTTAAACACCAGGCGGGCAAGGGTGCTTTTCTTTTCAGGGCACAGGACCGCGATACCTGAAACGCAGATTCCCAGACTGGAGAAATTGGCAAAACCGCACAGGGAAATGGCGAATATCATTCCTGTCCTGTAATCCATGGAAGATATCATGCCGCCCAGCTGCTGGAACGCCACGAATTCATTGAGGACCAGCTTGCTTCCCAGGAGATTTCCTTCCAGCAGGATTTCCGACGGATCCAGGCCCAGGAAAAAGCCAAAGGGAGCAAATACATAGGAAAATACCTGCTGAAGGCTGATACCGCAGACACCCAACAGTTTATTCACCGCTGCCACCAGAGCCACCATGGCCACCGGGGATGTGCCGATGGACAGCGCCATCTGCATGCCGGTGACAGCCCCCTCTGCAACTGCTTCAATGACGTTGGTATTATTCCCCTTATTGTCCATCTTAACGCTTCCCGCTTCCCGGACCTCCTCTGTCTGGGGCAGAAGCATCTTGGCCACCATGATGCTGCCCACCGGCATCGGGCTGTCGGTCTGTCCCAGAAACATGTTGGCAACCGCCACAAAGCTTTCCACCTCGGAGGTGCCCATAAGCTTACCCACTGCTTTACCAATCCATTTTACCACAAATCCCAAAATTCCGATATAGTAAAGAAAACTTACCAGGGCAGACAGGAATACAATGTTGCCCAGGACCTGTATGGCAAATACAGAACCAGCGGCAGCGGTGCTGTCTGCCAGAGAACCGAACACAAAGCTTAAACCGTCCTGTCCGCAGTTGATGACGCTGGTCACTGCATCCGATACCTTAGACACCACGTAACGGCCAGCCGGAACCTTTACCAGAATCACCGCAATCAGGAACTGGGCAATCACTGCCTTAACCAACATTTTGACGGATATGTTTTTCTTCTTCCAGGAAATCAGATACATGATGGCCAGCACCAAAAATATCACTCCGATGATCAAGGCTGCGGTTCCACGATTGCTTTCTCAGGTCCACGCCATACTGTTGATTTTTCATACCGCGGCTCTGTATGCCCTGGCCTTTCATAATGTGTCTTTATATCCGCCTGCCATTCATCTCGGGAACCTTCATCCGCGTTCCCCGGCTCCTCTCCTTTCTTTCCATATCCCCAAGAATACGCCCCAGCTGCCGGACCATTTCCTCATATGGGACCGTACATCCATGGCCGCCTATGGAGATAGACGGCTTTGTCTTTCCGTGATAATCGCTTCCGCAGGTAATCATCCTGAATCTGCCGCACGCAGCCTTATGATAAAACGCGGCCTGTTCCTGCGAGTGGTAGCTGCTGAATGCCTCTATTCCATCCACTCCTGCCTCCAGTATGGGATCCAGCAATTCCGCACGGTCTTTTAAGTTAACCCCCGGATGCGCCAGCACCGCATATCCCCCGTTTCTGTGTATGGTATCAACCACCTCCTCCAGTTGGGGGTATTCCATTTTAACATAACAGCATTTTCCCTGAGAATAAAAATCCCAGTAAAAATTAACAAAAGGGTTATCGCCTCTTGCTCCGCCTACCCTGTAGGGAAGAAGCAGGGGATGGTCCTTGTATTCCTCCCTGCCCAGGAGTACCTCTGCGAACATTTCCCCGGTCCACCGGTCCTTCCAGTAATGCTCTCCGGCCAGCCCCGCCATATCCTCCGCTGTCACCTCAAACCCCATTTCCCTGGTTGCACAGAGCATCTGGCTGGATGCCGCCGCTGCCTGACTCCTTATATTATCTTCAATACAGGTAAAATCATGGCTTGTATCGTCAATTCCATACCCCAACACATGAAGATTCACCCCCCTGAACGTACAGTCAATCTCTATGCCGGAAACATACGTAATCCCGGCCCTCAGGGCCGCCTGTCTTCCCGCCTCGTTTGCCCGCACACTGTTGTGGTCCGCAATGGACATGATACGGATGCCGTTCATGCCACACTGTCTCACCAGCTCCCCGGGACTGAATTCGCCGTCATCACTGTAATAGCTGTGCATGTGTAAGTCCATTAACTTTTCCATCCTGAACCCTCCCCATCCTCTCTGTCATCCCAATCATCAATACCACAAATACCACCAGACACACGGGATAAAGCGTCACGCTGATGCGCTCTGCCACAACCCCAAACAGCGGCGGCATGAAAGTGGAGCCCACATAAGCGCAGGCCATCTGCATACCCATCATGGACTGGGAATACTGCACCCCAAAGTTATCAGGCGTTTCATGAAGCAGACTGGGATAGATAGGAGCACAGCCCAGTCCCACCATGATAAGTCCTGCCAGTACCGCCCCGTCACCGGCCGGAAGAAACAGCAGCACAGTTCCGGCAAAGGCGGTCAGCTGACCGCAGCGCACCATGTTTCTGTCCCCCGCCCGATCCGTGACAAAACCGCTGACCAGCCTGCCCAGGGTAATGCCCAGGTAAAAAAACGAAGCCCATTTTGCCGCTGTCTGGGGGGCAATTCCCTTATGCAGCACCATATAACTGCTGGCCCACAGACCGGCTGTGGCCTCAAGAGCACAGTAGCAGAAAAATGCAGTAAGCACCGCCTTTGCCCCCGGAAGCCGCAGCCCCTCTCTCAGGGTAATCTGCTTGTGGGTGTCATCCTGTCCGCTGCTTCCCTCCGTCCTCACCCTCCACAGAGGAAGCGACAGCACAAGGCAGGCCACCAGTGCAATCTGAATCACCCCCACCACCATATAACCGGAATTCCACTTAAAACCTCGGGTCAGACATAGGCCCATGATATAGGGTCCTGCCGTTGCGCCGATACCCCAGAAGCAGTGCAGCCAGCTCATATGGCGGGATTTATAGTGGAGAGCCACAAAGTTATTCAGTCCGGCATCCACGCTTCCCGCTCCCAGGCCATAGGGGATGGCCCAAAGGCACAATTGTATAAAGGAATGGGAAGAAGAAAAACCAAACAGGGCTGCTGCTGTCATTGCAACGCTTATGACAGTAACCTTTCCGGTCCCAAAGGCCCTGATAAGCCTGTCACTGAAAAGGCTGGAAATTATGGTACCCCCGGCAATAATCATGCTGATAATGCCTGCATAGGACACCGAAGCCCCCAGCTCACGGTACATGGACGGCCATGCTGAACCCAGAAGTGCGTCCGGAAGCCCCAAACTGATAAACGCCAGATAAATAATCACAAGTAATAGCTGAAACATCTCATCCTCCTGTTTCTAAGCACCCAAAAGACCCGCTGGAGCCTCCCGCGCGCAAAACATATATTAAATACACACCAAAAGAATATCGTCTTTTCCTTCTTGATTCAACCCAAATCTCGACTTATAATATAAGAAAAACGACCAATCGGAGGATTGACATGGCATTACAGGATTGTGCCCTGAATTTAAACCGCGCAGGGAGGGAACTGCAGCCCCACGGGATGCCGGACTTCCCCTGCGCAGGATATTCTTCTGTATATACAGACAGTGCCGGGGATGTGGTTCCCTGGCACTGGCATGAGGATTTGGAAGTTATTTACGTTGAGTCCGGACATCTGAGACTGCAGGTTCCGGGTAAGACCTTTCATCTAAAACAGGGAGAAGGCGCTGTGGTCAATTCCAATATACTGCATTTTGCCGCCGCAGAGCCCCTTTGCGAACTCCATTCCCTGGTATTTCACCCTCTTTTGGTAACCGGCGGGCAAGATTCCGTATTTTTCAAGAGGTATGTGGCGCCGCTTCTTCAGTGCAGGAGTTTTGACTGCTGCCCGCTTGACCCGCTTGCCGGAGACTCCGGAGAGGGAAATCCCGCTGCCGTCTTCACCTCTGCCTTTGATGCATTTTCCGGCGAATCATTGGGATACGAGTTCGTGGTCCGCGAAAAACTGTCCCGTATCTGCTGTTCCCTTTACATGTACTATGCCCATGCAATGGATTCCAGGGAACCAGTTCCGAATACGGATAATATGCGTATCCAAAAAATGATAAGCTTTATCCATAAACATTTCCACGAAAATCTGGACCTGGCCCGGATTGCCAGGGCTGCGGATATCGGAGAGCGTGAGTGCCTGCGGTGTTTCAAGCGCGCCATCCAAACCTCTCCCATGCAGTATCTCCTGAAATACAGAATCACCCAGGGGGCTTCCATGCTGCTTCGCAGCCCTCACAGCAGCATTTCCTCCATAGCAGGCATGTGCGGGTTTAGCAGTCCCAGTAATTTTTCGCAGATGTTTGCGCGCTTTTTTAAGTGTACGCCCAGAGAATACAGGAAAATCAACTGCCCGCCTTCTATTTGCTTTGGATTTCCTTCCTCCGAAGCCAGGACTATGCGGTAGACGATGAAGAGATAGCTTTAGGCGTCAGATGTATCGCAACCCCTATTTATGATTACCGTGGCGTAGTAAATTACATTCTGGGTATCTCAGGAACGACCAACAATATAAAACCATTTTCCATGGACCGTTATCTCTCAGCGCTGCTGTCTGCCAGCAGTCAAATCAGTTCTGCGCTGGGTTATAAACACAGCAGACAGAGCCCGGAAGTTCAACCGCCCGATCCTCATGGAGATAGCGGCCGGAAAAACCCCAGAGCTGTCACTCTGGGGTTTTCGCTTTTGTGTATCTAGTGAATACTTGATTTCCTTTTGCCTATCCACATAATATCTCAAAACATTGATAATTACATGAATCATTTTCTACTGGGTAAACGGCCGCTTACTTATTGTTTAGTGCCGCCTGTGCCGCTGCCAGACGTGCAATCGGAACGCGGAATGGAGAACAGGATACATAGTTCAGTCCAATCTTGTGGCAGAACTCTACAGATGAAGGATCTCCGCCGTGCTCGCCGCAGATACCGCACTTCAGGTCCGCCTTTGTGGAACGTCCCTTCTCAACAGCCATCTTAACCAGCTGTCCAACACCTTCCTGATCCAGTCTTGCAAATGGGTCAGACTCGTAAATCTTAGCCTTGTAGTAGGAATCCAGGAACTTGCCGGCATCGTCACGTGAGAAGCCGAAGGTCATCTGTGTAAGGTCATTGGTTCCGAATGAGAAGAAGTCCGCTTCTTCTGCAACCTTGTCAGCAGTCAGAGCTGCTCTCGGAATCTCAATCATGGTGCCAATGTGATACTGGATGTCGGAGTTTTTCTCCTTCTTAACCAGCTCAGCAATCTCAACCACTACGTCCTTAACGTACTTAAGCTCTTTCTTCTCGCCGACTAATGGAATCATAATCTCAGGAACAATGTCATATCCGCACTCTTCCTTAACCTCGATTGCAGCTTCCATGACAGCCCTTGTCTGCATCTTGGCAATTTCCGGATAAGTAACAGCCAGACGGCATCCGCGGTGACCCATCATCGGGTTGAACTCATGGAGTTCAGCACATTTGGCGTTAACAGCCTCAACTGTCATTCCCATATCATCAGCCAGAGCCTTGATGTCCTCCGGATCGGTAGGAACAAACTCATGCAGAGGCGGATCCAGGTAACGGACGGTCATAGGTCTTCCCTCCAGAGCCTTGTACATAGCCTTGAAGTCACCCTTCTGGAATGGAATCAGCTCGTTTAATGCTTCTTCTCTCTGCTCAACTGTCTCGGACAGAATCATCTTACGAATCTTCGGAATTCTCTCTGCGTCAAAGAACATATGCTCTGTACGGCAGAGACCAATGCCCTCGGCACCCAGCTTAACCGCGTTCAGGGTATCTGCAGGGGTATCTGCGTTGGTGCGTACACGCAGGGTTCTGAACTGATCAGCCCACTCCATGATGCGCTCAAAGTTGCCGCTTACAGTAGCTTCCTGTGTAGCGATGTCGCCCTTGTAGATCTTTCCTGTAGAACCATCCAGGGAAATGTAATCTCCCTCATGGAATGTATGTCCGCCAAGTTCAAATACCTTAGCCTCTTCGTCAATCTTAATCTCACCGCAGCCGGATACACAGCAGGTTCCCATGCCACGTGCAACAACTGCCGCATGGCTGGTCATGCCGCCGCGGACAGTCAGGATACCCTGTGCTGCGTGCATACCCTCAATATCCTCTGGAGATGTCTCCAGACGAACCAGGATAACTCTCTCGCCTCTGCCGCCCTTGCCGGCATCCTTAGCCTCGTCAGCTGTAAAGTATACCTTGCCGGCTGCAGCGCCAGGAGATGCAGGAAGCGCGCTTCCGATTACTTCACCGGCCTTCAGTGCTTCCGGAACAAAGGTGGGATGCAGCAGCTGATCTAAGGACTTGGCCTCGATTCTGCATACAGCCTCTTCCGGGGTAATCATGCCTTCATCTACTAAATCGCAGGCAATCTGGATGGCTGCCGGAGCAGTCCTCTTGCCGTTACGTGTCTGTAAGAAGTACAGCTTGCCTTCCTCAATGGTAAACTCCATATCCTGCATATCGCGGAAATGGTTCTCCAGCTTTATAGCCAGATCCATAAATTCCTTATAGCACTCCGGAAGGTCCTCTGCCAGTTTGGAGATTGGCTGTGGTGTACGGACACCTGCAACCACGTCCTCGCCCTGTGCGTTAATCAGGTACTCGCCGTAGATTCCCTTTGCACCGGTGGATGGGTTACGTGTAAACGCAACACCTGTACCGGAGGTCTCGCCCTTATTTCCGAATACCATGGTCTGAACGTTAACAGCAGTACCCCAGTCGCCAGGGATATCGTTCATACGGCGGTATACGATGGCACGTGGGTTGTCCCAGGAACGGAACACAGCCTTAACAGCGCCCATCAGCTGTTCGGTAGGATTCTGTGGGAATTCCTCGCCATTCATGGCATCCTTGTAAACAGCCTTGAATTTTGCTGCCAGCTCTTTTAAATCATCAGCAGTCAAATCTGTATCAAAATGTACGCCCTTTGCTTCTTTCATCTCATCGATGATCTTCTCGAAATAGGACTTTGGAACTTCCATAACAACGTCAGAATACATCTGGATGAATCTGCGGTAGGAATCGTAAGCAAATCTTGGGTTGCCGGTCTTCTTTGCAAATCCCTCGACTGCAACATCGTTTAATCCCAGGTTCAGGATTGTATCCATCATACCAGGCATGGATGCGCGTGCGCCGGAACGTACGGAAACCAGTAACGGATCCTCTGTATCACCAAACTTCTTGCCATTGATACCTTCCAGCCAGGTAATGGCCTCAAAAATCTGGTCCTGAATTTCCTGTGAAATCTGCTTGCCACAGTTATAATATTCGGTACAAGCCTCTGTTGTAACAGTAAATCCCTGTGGAATGGGCATTCCCAGGTTTGTCATCTCTGCTAAGTTGCAGCCCTTGCCGCCAAGAAGGTTTCTCATTGCCGCACTGCCTTCGTGGAACTTATAAACCCATTTTGCCATAAGTTAATTCCTCCTCATGTTCTTGTAGACTGGCATTCTACGCTCTGTTTTATGCCTTTCATTCTGAACGGAACAAATATACATGTCTTGTCCGTCCACCTCGTTCATTATATCACAAAGATTTCGCGAGTAAAGAGTTTTTCCGTGAAAATTTGTTAAATTTTAAGGTAAAATCGCTGTAAGTACTTTCATTTTCTGTCATTTTCACATATCCGTTGCTTAATCGTATATGCGAACTAGTAGCGTTGTATGTACATAACTTTGCGGATAGCCCTGCATCGTGCGAAAAACCGAACCGGATTGGCTTCCGTTCCACTCATGTAAGCTCTTACAGGTTTCTAGGACAAAGGATTTAAAGGCAAATGTTCTCACGGCAAATACGGCACGATACAGAGCAGACCGGACATGCTGCATACGGGGACAGAACACACAGAAGTTTTCCGTGACGGGCCTGTTTCATGAGACCTTAAAACAGCCGGACTGAAATCATAAATACAGCCCAAAAAGAAATCCCGTGTACTGGCATACACGGGATTTCGCTTTGTGTCCAAATGGACATACTTAACTTCCTGCTAAAATTATTCTACACCAAATCAAGTTTAACGTCAATATCACACCTTAAACCGGTACCCAACCCCCCATATCGTTTCGATATACTGCGGTTTGGCCGTGTTAAATTCTATCTTTTCGCGGATCTTCTTAATATGCACCGTTACAGTGGCAATGTCTCCAATGGACTCCATATCCCATATCTTGCTGAACAGCTCCTCTTTGGTAAACACATGGTTAGGGTTCTGGGCCAGGAAGGTCAGAAGGTCAAATTCCTTTGTGGTAAAGGTTTTCTCCTCCCCGTTGACCCACACGCGCCGGGCCGTCTTGTCAATCTTCAGACCGCGGATTTCAATCAGCTCATTGGCCGGCTGTCCGCTGCCAATGAGGCGCTCATACCTGGCCATGTGCGCCTTCACCCTGGCCACCATCTCGCTTGGGCTGAATGGCTTGGTGATATAATCATCTGCCCCCAGACCCAGACCGCGGATTTTGTCAATGTCCTCTTTTTTGGCTGAAACCATAATGATGGGCGTGTTCTTTACTTCCCGCACTCTTTTACATATCTCAAAGCCATCCGTACCGGGCAGCATCAGATCCAGAATCAAAAGATCATAGTCTTCCTTCATCGCCTTATCCAGGCCGGAGCTTCCGTCATTTTCAATCTCTACCTCAAAGCCGGACAGCTCCAGATAATCCTTCTCCAACTCTGCTATGCTCTCCTCATCTTCCACGATTAGAATCTTGCTCATCCTGTAAAACCTCCTGATATTTTCTTAGAACAAAATGAATCTCCGTTCCGATTCCTTCCTTGCTGGTGGCCCATATACGTCCCCCGTGGTCCTCCACAATCTTGCGCACGATGGATAAACCTATACCGCTTCCTCCCTGAGCTGAATTGCGGGAGGAGTCCGTACGGTAGAACCGGTCAAAAATATTGGGCAGGTCCTTTGCCGCTATGCCTTTGCCATTATCCTCTATTTCAACCTGGATAAAATCTCCTACGTCCTTTATCCTAATATTGATAATACCCTTTTTCTTATCCAGATATTTCACGGAATTACTGATAATATTATTCATAACGCGCTTCATCTGCTCCGCATCGGCAATGATGACCACGTCTTCATCCACATAATTGAAATATCCCAGCTCAATCCCTCTGGCTTCCATATCCAGGCCAACCTCCTCCACACAGTCCCGGAAATACTGGGCCACGTTGATCTTGCTGAAGGTATAGGGAATCTTATTAGTATCGATTTTGGAATAAAAGGTCAGCTCGTCAATCAGCCTGTCCATATCGTTAGACTTATTGTAAATGGTACGGATGTATTTGTCCAGCTTTTCCGGCGAAGACGCCACACCGTCCAGTATGCCTTCCACATATCCCTTGATAGCCGTAATCGGTGTTTTCAAATCGTGAGAAATATTGCTAATCAGTTCCTTATTATCCTTGTCATACTGTATCTTGTCTTCTGCGTTCTCCTTCAGCCGGATACGCATCTCCTCAAAATCCTGGCACAGCTGGCCTATCTCATCATCCGCGTCCACATCCAGTGTGAAATCCAGGTTTCCGTCACGAATCTTCTTCGTAGCCTCCTGAAGCTTGTTCAGCGGACTGAGAATGGACCGGTATACCCAGAATGTCAGCACAATGCCCGCAAACACCAGAATGGTGATTCCCAGTATAAGCATTTCTCTTATCATGGATTTTACTTCCGGTATCAGGTCATCCACATTGGAAATAATGAAAGCGCTTCCCTCCTGGCCGTCCGGAAAGGTGAAATCCATCTGCTTAATCAGGTGCTGGCTCTCGCCGTCCAGATAGATGCCGCCCTGTAAATCGCCCTTCATCATATCAAACTGGGGCAGCTGGGCGCATATGGCTTCCCCCGCGTCTTTATTGCTGTCACCGCAGTATAGGATAGTATCGCCCTTTCGCACGATCAGATATGCATAATGGCTTTTCAGTTCAGCGTTGACCTTATCCAGATATGATAAATCATTGTAGAGCCCCGGATCATTGTCCAGTATATTCCTGATGTCCTCCTGGGAGCGCTTGGTAATACGGTTAAATATCTGCATGGAATTGCCTGAGAACAGGTCCACCTGCTCCGTAAGTCCGTATTCCTTGGTGAAAGACCTGGTCTGATAATTGCTGAGTGCAAGGACCAGCAGATAAAACAGCAGCATGGGAACGATGGTTATGGTTAAAAACGCCACCGCAAGACGGGTCCTCAGTTTCATAAGCCCCATCCTCCTTTGTTATGATACGGTCTGACATTATGAGTACTGCATCGTATAAGCTTCATATACAATGCAGTACTCGCTTCCGTCCGGAAACAAAGACAGTCTGTCATCCGTTATTGCTAGTATATCACAATAACTAATATTCGTTTATAAAAGGTTTCTAAATTTTGTTTCTAAATTTTATGAACAAAAGTCCTGTTTTTCCTTGTTTCCTCCTGGATTTCTGATATAATAATAATATTGTCCTTATAAAGCAAGGACCAAAAGGACGAATGATTGGGGTTATATTTTATGATAGGATTTTACAGCTACACGGTTGTATTGACATATTTGGGACTGGCTTCCTCGGCCATAGGCATGATTCTCACCTTCCAGGGATTTGCAAAATACGCTTTGTTCTGTCTGGCGTTCTCCGGTCTGTGCGACATGTTCGACGGCAAGGTGGCCCGTATGAAAAAGAACCGCACTGAAGATGAAAAACGCTTCGGAATCCAGATTGATTCTCTCTGTGATGTGGTCTGTTTTGGGGCTTTTCCCATGATACTGTGCTATTCCATCGGCATGCGGGGACCGGCAGGCATCTCCATCCTGGTATTCTATCTGATTGCAGGTGTCATCCGTCTGGCATTTTTTAATGTCATGGAGGAAAAGCGGCAGGAAGAGACTGATGAAGCGCGCAAGTACTATCAGGGACTTCCCATCACCTCCATAGCCATTATTCTGCCCCTGTTCTGCACCCTGCGCCCCCTGCTGGGCCACAGGTTCCTGTCAGAGCTTCACATCTGCATCCTCACAGTGGGACTGCTGTTCATCATTAACTTCCCGCTGCGCAAACCCGGATGGAAAATGCTGACCCTTCTGGTCGCCATTGTATCCTGCGCACTGATTAAGATATATTTCTTCTGATAATAAAGAAAGGTGTGATTCCATGCAATATGCAGACAGAACCGGCCGTTCCCTGGGCGGCAGCACTCTCCAGGACCGCTTTCTGGAGGATTTATACGCCAGTTTTCTGGGACGAATGCTCATAAAACCGCTGGTCCATCCGGCTGTTTCCAAAATCTGCGGCGCTTTTCTGGACTCTCCATTGTCAGCGCCCTTCATTCCCGGCTTCGTGAAGTCTGCGGGTATCTCCACAGAGGGCTGCGAAACACCTGCAGGCGGAAGATACCGCTCCTTTAACGCCTTCTTTACCCGCAGGATGCTGCCGCAAGCAAGACCCTTTGACGCCAGGGACCATATATTGTGCAGCCCCTGCGACGGATTTGCAAGCGTCTATCCCATCCATAAGAACATGCGCATCACTATCAAACACACTGAATATACGCTGGACCAGCTTTTAAGAGACTCAGGCCTGGCTGCCCGCTACACCGGCGGCACTGCCCTTCTCTTAAGGCTCACTGTATCAGATTACCACCGCTATGCCTATGTGGACCGCGGACGGCGCTCCTCTTACCGCCGTATTCCCGGTGTGCTCCACACAGTCAATCCGGCGGCAGCCTGCCGCCGTCCCGTCTATAAGGAAAACTCAAGAGAGTATTCCCTGCTGCGCTCCGGTTCCTTCGGCACAGTGCTGATGATGGAGATTGGAGCTCTTATGGTGGGGAAAATTGTAAACCATCACAAGGCTTATACCAGCATTGATGTGTTCCGCGGTCAGGAAAAAGGCTACTTTGCCTTTGGCGGTTCCTCCATCCTGCTGCTCTTCCAGCCTCATACCGTTACCATTGACAGGGATATCATGCGCAACACGGCCCTGGATGTGGAAACCAGGGTACGGATGGGCGAAGCCATCGGCCAGGTAATGGAGGCAAATTAATGGGATCAAATTAATGGGATCAAATTATATGGAATCAAATCAGAATAAACGAATTCAAATTACAAAACCCCCGCAGTTCCTTACCGGAACCGCGGAGGTTTTTTCTTCTGCATTTCAATGCAGCCTCCATTTATCTTTTAAAACATAAACTTCTCAGCAAAGTAATCCTTTAACTCAGCAATCGGAACCCTTACCTGCTCCATGGTATCCCTGTCGCGGACCGTTACGGCATGGTCTTCTTCTGAGTCGAAGTCATAGGTAATACAGAATGGAGTACCGATTTCATCCTGTCTCCTGTATCTCTTACCAATGTTACCCCTGTCGTCAAACTCACAGTTGAAATACTTGGAAAGCTCGGTGTAAATCTTCTCAGCGCCTTCATTCAGTTTCTTGGACAGAGGAAGCACGCCTACCTTTACAGGGGCAATGGCCGGATGGAAATGAAGGACAGTTCTTACATCACCTTCCCCGATTTCCTCCTCGTCATAAGCCGCGCACAGAAATGCCAGCGTCACGCGGTCAGCTCCCAGTGAAGGTTCGATAACATAAGGAATGTATCTCTCCTTTGTCTCATCGTCAAAGTAGGACATATCCTGTCCGGACACCTTCTGGTGCTGGCTCAAGTCATAATCAGTCCTGTCGGCAATGCCCCAAAGCTCGCCCCAGCCAAAGGGGAACAGGTACTCCAGGTCCGTGGTTGCCTTGCTGTAGAAGCTCAGCTCCTCAGGAGAGTGATCCCTGGCCCTCAGCTCATCATCCTTGATGCCTAATGACCTTAACCAGTTAATGCAGAATTCCTTCCAGTAAGCAAACCACTCCAGGTCTGTGTCAGGCTTGCAGAAGAACTCCAGCTCCATCTGCTCAAACTCCCTGGTACGGAATGTAAAGTTGCCGGGCGTAATCTCGTTGCGGAAGGACTTGCCGATCTGTCCGATACCGAAGGGCACTTTCTTTCTGGAAGTTCTCTGGACGTTCTTAAAGTTTACGAAAATACCCTGGGCAGTCTCGGGACGCAGATAAACCGTGCTCTTGGCATCCTCTGTTACACCCTGGAATGTCTTGAACATCAGGTTAAACTGACGGATATCCGTAAAGTCATGGGCGCCGCAGCTTGGACAGCAGATGTTGTTGTCATCAATGTACTGTTTCATCTGTTCCTGTGACCAGCCGTCAACAGAGCCTTCCATCTGGATTCCATGGGCATCGTTGTAGTCCTCAATCAGTTTGTCCGCGCGGAATCTTTCCTTACACTGCTTACAGTCCATCAGTGGGTCAGAGAATCCGCCCAGATGTCCGCTGGCAACCCATGTCTGGGAATTCATCAGAATAGCACAGTCAACGCCTACGTTGTAGGGGCTCTCCATGATGAACTTCTGCCACCAGGCTCTCTTTACATTATTTTTCAGTTCCACACCCAGGTTGCCGTAATCCCAGGTATTGGCCAGGCCGCCGTAAATCTCAGAACCTGGATACACAAAGCCCCTGTTCTTGGCCAATGCCACGATTTTCTCCATTGTCTTTTCCATATCTGCATCCTCTCTTCTTAATAATTATAGATTTAATATAAATTAAATTATAAGAATTACTTTAATATGATGTAACTGGTTCCCTCGCCGGACGTCTGCACCCGTTTGGAATCCTTCAGGACACAGCCATCGCTTATATACTGGATTTTTTTCTCCGTCACGATGACGCCCTGCCCTGTGGCCTTGACTACCAGGTTCTGTCCTTCCTTAAGGGCCGTCTCCTGGTCCACTGCCTTCCCCTTCTCATCCTTAAAGGACGCATCCTTAAGTTCACCGGACATGGCAGCCACCCTGCCTGTGTCCAGCTGGGTAAATGACACATTATAATCCCCAATCTCCCGGGCAAATTCAATGAGGCGGCCCGGAGTGTCATATTCCGTAACCAATGTGGCTGTCCCGTTTCCAATCCTGGCTGAAACCATGGCCACCGGAAGCTTCCCGGAGCCTTCCGAGTTCTCATAGGAAGCAGCCTTTCCCAGCCCGCTGTTAAAATCACTGATTTTCTGTCCGGCCCGTGTCTTCAGCTCATCCTCCGTATAGTCGCCCTGCTGGTAAGTCTCCACCGAAGCCCACCTGACGCTGCCGTCGTCCGCCACATAGACGCTGTTCTCAGTAGGTTCTGCGTCTTCCCCCATACCTATCCTGGAGCATCCCGTAACCATGGCAGCCGCCGCTGCCAGCAGCAGAATCCCCTTCACAATCTTTTTCATAACTATTCCTTCCTCATACTTCTTTGCCGCCGTACCGGGCATATGGACATATTATATCCTCTGAATACCATAATTTCAAGCCTTATGACGGATTTTATGCTGTCAGGGTTTCCAAAATTTCCAGAGAACGGAACTCATGGCGCACAAAATACCGTCTGCTTTTTTCCACAACAGACTCGAATTCCTTCAGCACCTCTTCCTTCAGGCAAAACTTATAAAGGGATTCGGACGGTGAGCAGATGACATACTCCCAGGCATAATGACAGGAATCCGAGACAGGAACCGGAGGGTCCTGGGTGTATTCCCCGTTGATTACCATGCTCTTTAGCTCGAAAATCCTGCGCACCAGCCGGTTGGGTAGGGCAGGACGCAAAAGAGCCCTGAGGGACTGGTACAGGAGCTTTAACAGCTCTGTGCCGTCCAGATTTTCCTGGGCAAAATAAGCCGCGGTCTCCAGAAAATAGGAACCGTAGCAGGCTGCCTCCATGTCTGTGGACAGCCCCTCAAAGTAATTGGTAATCTGGGCTGACTGGAGATTGTAGGCATTCCTGCCCTCATAAAGGCTGAAGTTTCCAAAGCAAAAAGGCCTGCTGGCCGCCATCAGAGGATTGCCCTGCTTCCTGGCGCCATGGGAGAATGCCGTAATCTTTCCCCTCTCCCTTGTAAGCAGCACCAGACGCCTGTCATAATCCCCGGAGGGAGCCGAAAGGAGAACCATACCAGTCAGTGTTACTGTCTCTCTCATTTCCAGTTTTCCCCTCCTCTCAGCATTTCCATCAGACCTTCTGCCAAATCCCTGTGGTTTTTCCACCGTCAGTGTTGTAAAGCCAACAGTTATCCGCGCTTATGAATGAGATTTTTTCTCATACTTCTTTTTGATTATAGCCGTAATTTTTCATATACAGCTCGTTGTCCCGCCATTCCTTTCTTACCTTGACCCACAGCTGCAGGTTTACCTGCGTGTCCATCATGCTTTCAATCTCTTTCCTGGCCTCTATGCCGATACGCTTCAGCATGCTGCCGCCCTTGCCGATAATGATGCCCTTGTGAGATTCTCTCTCACATACAATGCTGGCCTCAATGTCAATCAGGCCGCCCCTACGCTCCTTCATCTTCTCAATGGTCACTGCGATGCCATGGGGAATCTCATCATCCAAAAGGCGCAGCGCCTTCTCGCGAATGAGTTCAGAGGCAATCTGCCGCATGGGCTGATCCGTCACCGTGTCCTCATCATAGAACTGCGGGCCGTACGGCAGGTATTTAAAGATCAGCTCTGTCAGCAGATCCGTATTCTTGTCCTTCAGTGCAGAAAGAGGCACGATTTCCGCAAAATCGCAGACATCTTTGTAGGCCGCGATAAAGGTGAGAATTTCATCCTGGTTCTTTACCGTATCAATCTTGTTGATTACCAGAATGACCGGGGTCTTTACATTCTTGAGCTGCTCCGCTATATGACGCTCGCCCGCGCCGATGAAGGTGGCAGGCTCCACCAGCCAGAGTATCACGTCCACTTCCTTCAGAGTGTGCTCAGCCACGTTCACCATATATTCGCCCAGCTTATTCTTGGCCTTATGAATGCCGGGTGTGTCTAAAAAGATAATCTGTCCCCTGTCATCTGTGTACACGGTCTGTATCCTGTTCCTGGTCGTCTGGGGCTTATCAGAGGTGATTGCAATTTTCTGTCCAATTAAGTGGTTCATCAGAGTGGACTTTCCCACATTGGGACGTCCAATCAGCGTGACAAAGCCCGATTTCTTCTGTATATTCTCTTCCATTTAACTCTCTCTTCCTTAAAATTAGTGGTAAAGGTTCTTCACCTCACCGAACATGCCCTTCTGGACACGAATCTGCTCGTCATTGCCAATCACGCACAGCGCTTTGGTGTCCAGCACAGCCTGCACAATGTCAGCCAGCGCCTTTATATCCTCCTGGGTCACATCCAGAATCTGCTCCCGTTCCTTCTGCACCATCTCGTCCGTCACGCCGGAAAGATAGGCCGACAAATTCCTGGAACCCTTCAGGGAAGGCGTAAGAGGCGCATCCACATCGCTCATGGTGCCGATAACATACTTTGTCATATCCCTCTCGTCAATGGAGAAATTCCTCAGATAATCCGGAATTCCTTCATACACCTGGTTGGTTGCCTCCAGGTTGGGATCCCTGTAAGATACCAGGCATCCGTCGCCGGTGCGGCTGAAGCTGCTCATGCAGCCGTAAGCCCCGCCCTTTACACGCAGGTTCATCCACAGATATTCATAGTTCATGATAACCTTTAAGACTCTCAGCGCCCCTGTGTATTCCAGCTTTCTTCCTCCGGCATCCTTTCCCGCAAAGCTGCCGCATCTGGCCACATAATTTACCTGGGACGCTGTCTTAAAGCCCTCACCCCGGTTATCCGGACTGAACTCAAATTCATAGGCTTTTCCGTCTCCCTGTCCCAGCACTGACTGGAAGATCTTAAGCTCCGCGGGCAGCCGGCTGTAGCCTTCTGCGTCGGCCGTATATGCCACCAGCAGGTTATCCGACGTGAACAGGCGGGAGCACACATCCTTAAGCCTGGCAATCAATTGCCCTCTGTAGGAGACATCCTCCGCGAACCCGCGGCTGACATCCTCCAGAAATTGATAATATCCGATTCCGCCCGTGATATCATTAAAGGCAGCTGACGCGGAGAAATAGGACGAAGCCCTGCCAACCGCCGCACCGTGGAAAGCATCCTCCATCTTCATCCTGGCCCTTGACCTGGTTTCGTCCAGAATCTCTCCCAGGCGCTTTTCATCATCCAGCTTGGATCGGGTAAGAATCTCCGACAGAATGGAGAAAGCAAAGTCCAGTTTATGGTACAGCACCTTTGCGCTGGCAACAAACGCTCCCGTAAATTGTCCGGGATGCGCCGTATCCGGATAAGATGACACCGCAAAGCTCACGCCTCCGCTGTTGAGATAAATCTCACTGGTCAGATCCCCATAGCTGTAATGCTCCGTATCCACATATCCCAGCACTGCCTTCAGAAGTCCCACATAAGGCAGATCCTCCGCCGGCACCCGGCTGGTGTCAAACAGCACCTTCAGATATCCGATTCCGGAGGTAAACAGGTTGCTGTGGATGACTGTCACTCCGTCCTCCGCCTTGATCTCATAGGAAAAGCGTCCGCCTTCCCGTTCAATATCCTCCCTTTGCAGCATGGGAATTTTTTCCAGGTCCTCCTGCCGTGACGGTTCCTCCTGATACTCCTTTAACTGTCTGGTCCGGGCAGCCAGGGTCTCCAGCTCCTCCCTGCCAAGGGACTCCTTATATGCCTTCAGCTTTTCAGCCAGATTGCGGTCCTCCTCAGCTGTCTGGTTCACCCTGGGACGCACTGTGATGACCGCCTCATGGGGATTATCCAGAAGGTACCGGTGTATCAGCTGTTCAAAATACCCTTCCTCCACTGCCTTTTTCAGATAGTCAAAGGTTTTCTGGTATTCCAGATGGAGGGTGGGCTTTCCGCCGTACAGCCAGCTGTCCAGGGACCACAGACCGTACATAAGGCCCTTGGGAGCAGAGCCGTAGTCCGCCTCGCGGTAACGGAACTCATAGAGATTCAGTCCGGCCAGCAGACTCTTCCTGTCAATCCCCTGGTCGGCCAGCCTTCGCAGGGTCCCCTTTACAACCGCAAGGAATTCTCCCTTCTGCTCCGGGTTGGCATTCTTTGCAATAACGGAAAAATACGGCTGCAGAATCCCGCAGTCATAGCCTCCCAGGATATCCTGCCCGATGCCCGCGTCAATCAATGCCTGCTTTAAGGTTGCGCCCGGCGCGTTAATCAGCGTATATTCCAAAATCTGGAAGGCCACATAAAGTACCGGTTCCAAATCCGTCCCCACCACAGTGCTGATGGAAAGATAGGTCCTGTCCTTTGTCCCTTCCTCCTCCGTGACAGAGTAGGTGATTTCTCTCTGGACCGGCTGTTCAAAGGGCTGCTGCGTGGCTATGGCGGAGTCCGCGTGGCAGTCCTTTCTGTCATAATGTCCCAGATATTCCTGGTCCAGCCATGTAAGCTTCTGTGCCATATCCATGTCTCCGTAGAGATAGATATAGCTGTTGGCCGGATGGTAGTAATTCCTGTGGAAGGCAATGAACTTTTCATAAGTGAGCTGCGGAATCACAGCAGGGTCCCCCCCCGATTCATTGGAGTAGGTGGTATCCGGAAAGAGCACATTTCTGGTAAAACGGTCCAGAACGCTTTCCGGTGACGAAAAAGCGCCCTTCATCTCATTATAGACAACACCGTTGATGGTCAGCTCATCCTCCGGTGACTCCAGTTCATAATGCCATCCCTCCTGAAGGAATATCTTTGGCTCCCTGTAAATAGCCGGGTGGAGAACGCCGTCCAGATACACGTCCATCAGATTCTGAAAATCCTTGTCATTGCAGCTGGCAACAGGGTAGACGGTTTTATCCGGATAAGTCATGGCATTCAGGAACGTGTTCAGCGAACCTTTTACCAGCTCCACAAAGGGATCCTTAACCGGAAACTTATCCGACCCTTCCAGCACACTGTGTTCCAGTATATGGGGAAGTCCCGTACTGTCATCGGGCGGTGTACGGAAACCGATATAGAACACCTTGTTCTCATCCTCATTGGACATCAGGAATATCCTGGCGCCGCTTTTTATGTGTTCCAGTACCATGGCCCTGGAGTCCATTTCCTCCACGTACATCTCCTCTGACACGCGGTAAGCGGCCAGCTCTTTTACCTTTTCCAGATTCCTTCCATCTGCCATAGCTTTAATCTCTCCATTCTATCGTTCATTCAGTCATATCATACTAACTACTATTCTGCCATTTTTCCCACTGCCCATACACAGCGCCCTCACATATTCCCCATGAGCCTGTCCTTCACAATGGAAGCACACTCTCTCACGCACAGATGGATAAACAGAACCGGGTCAGAATCCGCAGATATGCCGTATACGTTGTCAAATCCCCATTTTTCCGCTGTGAGCCTGGCACGGTAAATATGGAAATTACTGGTGAGGACTCCTATCTCCAGCGGCTTATCCGGCGCAATGGCATAGGGAACCGAGCCTGCCTTTCCAGGCATGGGGACGATTTCCTTCTTGTCCTTCAACCGGTCCTGCTCTATGACAATCTTGCTGTAAGCAATGTTTTCAACCGTGCTGGTGGAATAGGACTCCATCAGCAGCTGCCTGGGACTTACACCGTTGTATACCAGATAATCATACATGACCTGGGCCTCGCTGTCTGTTTCCCCCGGTCCCTTGCCGCCGGAGAGCACCAGGATGGTGTACGGATTTTCCTCCGCATAGACAATGGCCCTGTCCAAACGCTTTTTCAGGGAATTGCTGACCGTGTGTTCTTTGACCCTGGCCCCCAGCACAATCACATAATCCAGGTTGGCCTTACCCGGCGTGGCTGCCCCCAGAAACACCAGAACACAGAGGATTCCCAGCACAGCCACCCCTGCAATACAGGTGGTAACCACCGACACCGGCACCCAGCGGGGAATCCGTTCCATGTTCCTGGCATAATACCACCTTCCATATACCAGAAATACAAGCAGGGCCGCGAAAAACAGCCATATGAAGGCAAATGAGGTGCTTATGCCCACATACACAACTATGATTATGAAATAAACAACACAAAGCACTGCCAGCCCAATGAGTACTCCATCTAACATACCACGGCACCTCCTGTCTGCCAGAGCCTGCACGGCTCAGGCGCAGCTTCTTCCTCCCGAATTCCGGACGGTCCAATCCTCAGTTTCCTCTAATCCTCTGTCTCTTCTTTTCTGCGCAGGATATCGTAAGCAGACACATCTGACGACAGCTTTACCCACAGAGTCTGCTTTGGATGGGGAGCGCTCTCCTGCGCATTGCCCTCTTCGTCTGTCATAGACTCCACTGTCACTGTAAGGTTCTGTCCGTCGGGCTTCATGACCTCGATGGTCTCCCCAACCGAAAATTTATTTTTCTGTTGGGTCCTGCACCGGCCCAGGCTGTCCGTCTCTTCCACGGTTCCCAGGTAAGTGTAGCTCTTCACATAAGTGCTGCTGTCATATATGTGGTCATCCGCAGTGGGCTTCCCGAAGTAAAAGCCGGTGGTGAACCTGCGGTTGGTGCATTTTCCTATCTCTTCCCTGTACCACTCCAGATTCTCCCTGTACACGGCCGGATCCTTTAAATAGTCGTCAATGGCCCTGCGGTAGGCTCTGGTGACAGTGGCCACGTAGAGGGCTGTCTTCATCCTTCCCTCTATCTTGAAACTGTCGATTCCGGCATCCATCATCTCCGGTATATACTCCACCATGCACAGGTCCTTGGAGTTGAAGATGTAGGTGCCCCGCTCATTTTCATATACAGGCATGTACTCTCCCGGCCTGGTCTCCTCCACAAGGGAATATTTCCAGCGGCAGGGATGGGTGCAGGCCCCCTGGTTGGCATCCCTTCCCACGAAATAATTGCTCAGAAGGCATCTGCCGGAATAGGAAATGCACATGGCGCCGTGGATAAAGCTCTCTATCTGCATATCCTGGGGAATGTGGTCCCGGATTTCCCGGATTTCCGCCAGAGACAACTCCCTTGCGGACACCACCCGCCTTGCCCCCAGTCCATGCCAGAACAGATAGGTCCCGTAATTGGTGTTGTTGGCCTGGGTGCTTATATGGATCTCCATGTGGGGAAGAACTCTTCTGGCAATGGCGAACACACCCGGATCGGATATGATGAGCGCATCCGGCGCCACATCCCTCATCTCTTCAAAATAAGCCTCCACCCCCGGCAGGTCTCCGTTATGAGCCAATATATTGGCCGTCACATAGACTTTGACCCCGCGCGCATGGGCAAAGGCAATTCCTTGTTTCATCTCTTCATTGGAAAAATTATGGGCCTTGGCCCGCAGTCCAAAGGCCTCTCCTCCGATATATACGGCGTCCGCCCCGTAAACAACGGCTGTTTTCAGCACGTCCAGGCTTCCAGCCGGTATCAGCAATTCTGTCTTCCTCATTCCACTCTCTCCGTATATTTGGTGCTGACAGCAACTCCGTCCCCTATGGGGATGATGGCTGTCTCCAGCCCCTTCCTGTGCTTCAGCTCATACAGATACCGCCGCATCCTGCTGTGGATGGTCCTGTTCCTGCGCTCCACCGCAAATCTGGATTCCACGATATCCCCGTCCTGGAGAACATTGTCTGATATGAGGACTCCCCCGTCAGGCATCAGCTCCAGAATCATGGGCAGCCAGTGCAGATACTGGCCTTTGGCGGCATCCATGAACACCAGGTCAAAGAGCTGGCCCTTAAGTCCGGCCAGCAGATCATCTGCATCCCCTGCCAGAAGGGTAATTCGCCCTTCCTCGCCGGCTTTTTTAAAATGTTCCAGGGCCTCGGGGATCCGCTTTTCATACTTCTCAATGGTGGTGATGCGGCAATCTTCCGGCATCACACGGCACATGAGAAGGGATGAGTATCCCACGGCCGTTCCTATCTCCAGTATACGCGACGGCCTGAGGGCCGCCACCAGGGTTCGCAGAAGGGCTGCTGTTTCCCTGCGTATGATGGGTACCCGGTCCCTTAAGGCTTCCTGTTCTATGGAATCCAGCAGGCTGCCCTGGCTGGATTCCAGGGAATGTATATAATCCGTAATCCTGTCATTTACAATCATTGGGTTCCATCCTCTGCCGCGTCCTCAATCCATCCGCCTTCCATCTCCTGGTCCTCGCCTTCATAGGTCTGCTCATTGGCCTGGACCTCCTGGGCGTCAATGGCGTCAGTCCCTGCCTGGGACCCGGGCGCCGCGTCAGCCGGTACACCCGCATCCGAAGACGGTACAGCTGCGGTCTCCGGGGATGTCTCCTGGCCGGAAGCGGCGCTACCCCCATTTCCCCCCTCAGATGTCCTGCCCTGGGCAGTCTTGGCCTCGGCTGCTTTGGCACCTCCGGACTGGGCCGGTTTCGCGCTGTCTTCGGTTTCCGGCTTCTCATTGAGCAGCTGGAGAATTTCCTTGGACGTCATGGATGTATTAAGGGTATAGGTGCCCGGATAGATTGTCTCATAGTCATAGAACCTGCTCTGGAAAATAAAGGCAAACTCGCTTTTAATAAGCCCCTTATGCGCAAGAAACTGCGCTGTGTCAGACACGGATTCCTTTGAATCAATCCGGACTACCATATCCTGTCCGGGGGCCTCATCCACTGCCTCGGCAAAGAATATCTCATGGCCAAAGGCATAGCCCCTGGCAACCGCCTCATACAGCAGCAGGATAATCAGGGCATATACCATGAGCTTCACGGATATGCTGATTATGGTGGTTGTGATTTTGTTGATTTCCCTTGTCCTATTGCTCATAATCCATTCCTCTTATCCTGCCCGGCGTTTTCATGACCGCGGTATCCCGGACCGGATCCGCTGCCTGCGCGGCAGCACGCCGGTCCGGTATCTGTTATACCTCCATGATAATCGGCAGAATCATGGGATTGCGCTTCATTCGCTTCCACAAAAAGTCACTTAAACTGTCTTTAATGATGTTCTTTATCTTACCCCAGTCGCTGACATGGCGGTCCAAGCAGTCCTGCACCGCGTCATACACAATGGTATGGGCTTCCTCCAGCAAATCCTCGGATTCCCGCACATACACAAAGCCTCTGGACACGATATCCGGACCCGCAAGCAGCTGGTTGCTGTGCTTCTCTAAGGTCAATACTACTACAATAATACCATTTTGTGCAAGGTTTTGTCTATCCCGTAATACAATATTGCCCACATCGCCCACGCCAAGGCCGTCCACGAAGATGCCTCCGCAGGCAACATGGTCTATCACCTCGCAGCTGTCCCCGTCCAGGGCGACCACGTCGCCGGAGTTAACCATGACAGCATTTTCCTTCTGTACGCCCATGAACTGGGCCAGCTCCCTCTGGGCCATACGGTGGCGGTACTCGCCATGGATAGGGATGGAGAACTTGGGATGCACCAGAGAATAAATCAGCTTCAGGTCCTCCTGACAGGCATGTCCTGAAACGTGGGTATCCTGACAGATTACCTCGGCGCCCTTCATGGACAGCTCGTTCACCACATTGGCCACTGCCTTTTCATTGCCGGGAATAGGTGTGGAGCTCAGCACCACCACGTCTCCCGGCACAATGGATACCTTCTTGTGAATGCTGGCGGCCATCCTGGAAAGGGCGGCCATGGACTCGCCCTGGCTTCCCGTGGTAATAAGCACCGTTGACTCCGGCGGGTAGTTTTTCAGATGTTCAATGTCGATGAGGGTTCCCTCCGGCACGTTGATATATCCCAGCTTACTGGCAATATCCATGATCGTCACCATGCTGCGGCCTTCCACCACAACCTTGCGGCCGTATTTATACGCAGTATTCACCACCTGCTGAACCCTGTCCACATTGGAGGCAAAGGTGGCAACGATGATGCGCCTGTTCTGGTGCTCCGCGAATATGGCGTCAAATGTCTTTCCCACGGTACGCTCGGACATGGTGAATCCGGGACGGATGGCATTGGTGCTGTCTGCCATCAGAGCCAGCACGCCCTTCTTGCCCAGCTCCGCAAAGCGCTGCAGGTCAATGGGATCCCCAAACACCGGCGTATAGTCAATCTTAAAGTCTCCTGTGTGCAGCACGGTTCCCACCGGCGTAAATATGGCCAGGGCGGATGCGTCCTGGATGCTGTGGTTTGTCTTCACGAATTCCACTCTGAAACATCCCAGGTTCACGGACTGTCCGTGCTTCATCACCTTGCGTTTGGTGTTCTTTAAGAGGCGGTGCTCCTCCAGCTTATGCTCAATCAGGGCAATGGTCAGCTTTGTGCCGTATACAGGCACATTGACCTGCTGCAGGATATAAGGCAGGGCGCCGATATGGTCCTCATGGCCATGGGTAATAACGAAGCCCTTCACCTTGTCAATGTTCTGCTTTAAGTAGGTCACATCCGGTATTACCAGGTCAATGCCCAGCATGTCGTCCCCCGGGAAGGCCAGTCCGCAGTCCACCACAATGATGCTGTCCTCATACTCAAAGGCAGTGATGTTCATTCCAATCTGCTCAAGACCGCCTAACGGAATGATTTTCAGCTTGCCTCTTCCATCCTTTCTTCCGTCCCGTCCCTTCTGCCTGGCCGGCGCGGGAAGCGCCTTTGATTCGCCGGAATTTCTGGCCGCCTTGGACTCCCCTGAATTTCTGGATGCCTTTGGGCTGCCGGTTCCCTTGGAGGTCCTTGTGCCGGTGCTGTCCTTGGACTTACTGGCAGCGGTTCCGGTCTGGGCCTCTCCCTTTTGTCCGGTCCTGCTCTTTGTCTGTCCCTGTCTGGGGCCCGGATTTTTCTGGGCTTCCCCATTTCCTCCCTGTTCCTTGGAAACGGTCTTTTTCCGGGCCGGTCTCCTGTTCTGGGGCTTCTTGGCAGGCTGCTCCTGTGGGGCCGCTGTTCCTGCCGTCTCCCGGACGCCGGCCTCCTGGACATTGTTTTCCTGTACGGCCTGAATCGTTACCTGTGCAGCTGCCTCTGGCGCCGCCTCTGCCGTATTCTCTTTTTCTTCTAAATTCAAATTGATTCCTCCAATCTTTCTTTCTATCTATTTCTCAAGGTCCACATCTGCATCGCTTAACAGTTCTTCAAAAACTTTCATCAGTGCGTCCAGTTCGCTGTCGTCTTCCACAAACTCATACACGGCCTCAGCGTCCTGCTGTCCTGACATATCCTTAAGGATATAGCACTCTCCGTCCTCACCTTCCGGTGCGTCTGTCACAAGCAGATAACTCCTTGCATTTATCCTTGTTTCTTCCAGCACATAAAAATCCACGGATTCCCCTGAATCCGTCACCATGGTAATCATATTTTCTCTCGTCTTTTCTTCCATTTCTTTTCTCCCGGCGCCTGTCTGTCCCGTCTGAGGGGACCGGCTGTTTTCTCCATGTCCCAATTACATCCTAAATATGCTGCAGGCTGTCCAGATATCCCTGCAGAATCATGGCTGCCGCAATCTGGTCCACGCTTTTCTTTCTGTTTTCCCTGCGCACTCCGCTTTCAATCAGAACCCGCTCTGCCGCCACTGTGGTGAGACGCTCGTCCCAGAGAATGACCTCAAGACCGGTACGCCGTTCCAGGGCCGCTTTAAACTCCCGGGTCTTCTCCCCGCGCTCGCCCACTGTATTGTTCATATTCTTAGGATAACCAAGAACAATGCATTCAATCTCGAATTCACCAATTAATTGCTCAATCCGCGCAAGGGTCTGACGCATCTTATTCTCGCTGGCCCTGGTGATTGTTTCCACTGTCTGGGCAGTGATACCTAAAGGATCGCAGACTGCCACCCCAACTGTTTTCGAGCCAAAATCCAGACCCATTATCCTCATATTCAATTCCTCCGGTAAACGCAAAAAATCGGAATGCACCATAAAAGCAGCTGGCCTATGGCCAACTGAATGCATCCCACTCATATCCATCCGTACATTACTGTGAAGGCCCTTTCCCGGGCCTTCTGTTATTCACGCCGCATATCCTGCCTGCCCGTGGCGGGCCGGATGCCCCTGGAGCGCCCCTGCAGATTGCCCCGGCACCAGTCTGAAACAGTTCTTATTTCAGACGGGCATCAATATACACAGCCATCAGTTCCTCCAGAATCTCATCCCGTTCAACCTTCATGATAAGACTTCTGGCGCCTTTATGGCTGGTAATATAAGTCGGGTCCCCAGACATGATATAACCCACGATCTGGTTCACGGGATTATACCCCTTTTCAGTCAAGGCAATATATACCTGCTCCAGTACGTCGCTTACTTCTATCTTTTTGTCCTGAACAGCTTGAAAATATTGAGTATCTTTTATATTGCCCATGTCATCACGTCCTTTAAGTATTCTTCTCTATTCTACATTATATTTTGCTATTCGGCAATAGATTATTTTCTTAATTTTTTCTAATTATTGTCATGTTTCTGCAAAATGTCGCACAATCTTTCCGTCTTTTCGGAAATATGTTCCTTTTTTCAAGAAAATTCTACCTTTAAAATCTCATCATTCAAAAGGCCGGAAGCAGAAAGCTCCATGATGCGCCCGGCCAGCTCCTCCCTGTCCATTCCATCCTCCAGCGGCAGGGCTGCCCTGACATACTGAGGGGTGTGGCCTATCATATACCATTTTCCCCCAATCTCAGTCTCTTCCTCAAACAGGACCAATATCCGGCTCCCCACAAAACGCTCCCTGTACTCACGGGACATGGTCCTTTCCAGTTCCAGCAGCACGTCACTGCGCCGCGCCTTTACCTGCTCCGAAACCTGGTCCTTCATGACAGCCGCCTTGGTACCCTGGCGTTTGGAGTATTTAAAAACATGCATCTCATAAAAGCGCACGGTCTCCAGAAACCTTCTGGTGATCTCAAACTCCTCCTCTGTCTCTCCCGGAAAACCGGCAATCACATCCGTGGTAATGGCCGGATGGTCAAAGGTCTCCCTGAGTATGCCGCAGCGTCTGAGATAATCCTCCGTGGTATAATGGCGGTTCATCCGTTTTAACGTGGCGTCGCAGCCGCTTTGGAGGGAGAGGTGGAAATGAGGACAGAATTCCGGCAGGCCGGCCAGCTTCCCGGCAAATTCCCTGGTGATGATTCTGGGTTCCAGGGAGCCCAGACGGATGCGCTTTAATCCCTCCACCCGGTGAATCCGCTCTATCAAATCCCAAAGCGGGCCGCTGTCCCAGTCGCCGCCCTTTACCGGGCTTCCTTCCATATGCTCCGTTCCGTAGGAGCTTAAATGAATGCCTGTCAGCACCACTTCCCTGTATCCCCGGGCCACCAGTCCTTCCACCTCAGCCACCACGTCCTCCGGCTTCCGGCTTCTGACCCTGCCTCTGGCATATGGGATGATGCAGTAGCTGCAGAATTGATTACAGCCGTCCTGGACCTTGATAAATGCCCTGGTGTGTTCTCCCAGGCGGCTTACATGAAGCTCCTCATACTCCTGAGCCCGGGCAATATCCAGCACATAGCCTTCCTCATTTCCCTGTCTGTCCCTCATATATTCTTCCAGTATATCCGCCAGACGCGCCTTATTGTTATTGCCGATAATGATATCCACGCTGTTGTCTTCCTTCAGGGCATCGGACGCCACCTGGACATAACAGCCCGCCGCCGCCACCACAGCCTCCGGATTCAGCTTCTTTGCACGGTGGAGCATCTGGCGGGATTTGCGGTCCGCGATATTGGTCACGGAGCATGTATTGATAATATAGACGTCAGCCTTCTGGTCAAAGGGCACGATTTCATAACCGCGCTCCGCCAGCTGCTGTTTCATGGCCTCCGTCTCATAAGCGTTTACTTTGCATCCCAGGTTATGCAGGGCTGCTTTTGGCATTGTAAAACCTCCTGTTCACGGTCTGTCGCGACCCTTTATGCGGGGCATCCGCCCTATGGATCTCTAACCAAATTACCATATTGTTTCTGCGTTTTTCATGCAATCTCACTATTGACTTTTAGTCCCCCTGTCTGTAGTATTAAAGCAAAGCAGGATTCACTGCAAACATAATCCATACACATATACCACAAGGAGGGTTTTTCTCATGAAAACAGTTCGTATTTCGTTAAATTCCATTGACAAGGTTAAGTCATTTGTAAATGATTTATCTAAGTTTGATGTTGATTTTGATTTGGTTTCCGGCAGATATGTGATTGATGCCAAGTCTATTATGGGTATCTTCAGCCTGGATTTATCCAAGCCAATCGACCTGAACATTCATGCCGAGAGCGGCGTTGATGACATTCTGGCTATCTTAGCGCCATACATCATCGCGTAATCTGCTGATTCATCTTTCGCTGCCCGGGCAGCGGGACAAAGCACATAGACCATCAGAAACCATCAGAGTCTGCCGAGGCAGACTCTTTTTTGTGTATGTTTCCAGGTTGTACCGGCATATTTTACGTTCTTTGCATTTACCCCTGACAGAGAATCTGTTCCGTGGTCTCAAGGGCAGTCTCCACCAGCTGGTCGATTTTTTCCTCCAGGCGGCGCTCCGAGCTGTGAATCACATTAATGTTGGGCTTTGTCACCGGATGCTTGGCCACGAAAATGGTGCAGCAGTCCTCGTAGGGCTGGATGGATGTCTCGTAGGTGCCGATTTTCTCAGACACATCCACAATTTCCTGCTTGTCAAAACCAATGACCGGCCGGAACACCGGCATGGTGCACACCTCATTGGTTGCTGCAAGAGACTGTAATGTCTGGGAGGCCACCTGCCCGATGCTCTCGCCTGTAATCAGGCCGATGGAGCCGGTGCGCTCCGCTATGGTCTGGGCAATCCGCATCATATAGCGGCGCATGATGATGGTCAGCTCCTCGTGGGGACACTTATCGTAAATGTAGAGCTGGATATCCGTGAAATTCACCACATGGAGATTGATGGGGCCCGCGTATCTGGCCACCAGGTTTGCCAGGTCCGCCACCTTCTGCTTTGCCCTCTCGCTGGTATAGGGCGGGGCATGGAAATACACAGCGTCTATCTTCACGCCTCTCTTGGCAATCATGTAGCCTGCCACCGGGCTGTCGATGCCGCCGGACAGCAGCAGCATGGCTCTGCCGTTGGTTCCCACAGGCATGCCTCCTGGTCCGGGAATCATCAGGGAAAACAGGTTGACTCTCTGGCGCACCTCCACATGAAGAATCACATCCGGGTGATGGACGTCCACGCGCATCTGGGGAAACGCTTCCAGAATCACCTCTCCCATGTCGCGGTTAATCTGCTCCGAGGTCACGGGATACTGCTTATCCCCCCTGCGGGCATTTACCTTGAAGGTGATGTTCTTATTCGGATAAACCTGGTCCATGTACTCCACCACATGTTTTTTCAGGTTCTCGTAATCCTTATCCTCAATCTGCACCATGGGGCAGATATCCGCAATGCCGAATACCCGCTTAAGGGCCTCCACCGCATCGTCGTAATCATAGTCCGTCTCTGCCTTCACGTAGATGCGCCCTGATTCCTTGGTGACGTCAAACTGTCCCTCCACGCTCTTTAGCGCATAGCGGATCTGCTTTATGAGGGCGTCCTCAAACATATACCGGTTTTTGCCCTTGGTGCCAATCTCTGCGTATTTAATTAAAAATGACTGGTACTGCATCTTTTACCTCTTTCTACCGCTTAATCGTCCGCCTGGTTATCCTGCGTGGACGTTTCATTTACATGTATCAGCCTCTGTGGTACTTTCTCAGTACCGGCAGAAGCTCCTCCAGGACTTCCATACAGTAATCTATCTCTTCCTTTGTGTTGAACACGCCAAAACTGAACCTCAGCGTGGAATCCAACAGTTCCTGCCTGACTCCAATGGCCTTTAAGGTTCCGCTGATTGCCGGATGGTTGGAAGAACAGGCGGATCCGGAAGAAACATAGATTCCCTTGTCCTCCAGGGCATGAAGAAGGACCTCGCTTCTCACCCCCTGAAAGCTTGCGCTGACAATCTGGGGCGCGCTCTCCATTCCCTTGCGGCTGTTGACGGTGACACCCGGCAGCGACGCCATGCGGTCTGTCATGTAATCCTTCAGGCCGGTGATGTAATCCACCTTCCGCTGATGGTCCGTGTAAATTTCCCTGGCCGCCTGGCCCATGCCCGCAATGCCCGGAACATTTTCCGTGCCTGAACGCATATCCTTCTGCTGTCCGCCTCCGTAGAGAAGGGGACGAATCTTCACCCTCTCGTCGATGTAGAGAAACCCCACTCCCTTGGGGCCGTGAATCTTATGGGCGCTGACAGACAACAGGTCGATTCCCTGCTTCTTCGGACGTATGGCAAGCTTGCCGTATGCCTGTATGGCGTCCACATGGAAAAGGATGGAAGAATTCTTCCCGTGGACAAGGGATGCAATCTGTTCCACCGGCTCAATGGCGCCCACCTCGTTGTTTACATACATGATGGATACCAGTATGGTGTCCCGACGGATGGCGGATTCCAGCTCCTCCAGGGATATATGGCCCTGGCTGTCCACAGACAGATATGTGACCTCAAACCCCTGCTGCTCCAGATACGCCAGGGGGTTGTAAACCGAGGCGTGTTCGATTCTGGTGCTGATGATGTGCTTTCCGGCTCTCTGGTTTGCCATGGCAGTGCCGATAAGAGCCATATTGTTGGATTCCGTGCCGCCGGAGGTGAACAGGATTTCCTTATCCCTGACCTTTAATGTCCTGGCAATGTCCGCAGCTGCCTGACGCACATACTGCTCCGCCTCCATTCCCTTTCTGTGCTTGGCGGACGGATTGCCGTAATCCTCCGTCATGGTTTTCACCACAATATCCTTTACGCTGTCAAATACACGCGTGGTGGCTGAATTGTCAAAATATGCTTCCATTATACAAACTCCTTTACAGCGCCCCTTCCAGCCGCATCATAAGTACCGACAGCACGGCCAGGCCCGCTGTCTCCGTCCTCAGTATCCTGCGCCCCAGGCTGATGGGCCGCACACCCTTTGAAAGGGCCAGATCTATCTCACGTTCATCAAATCCGCCCTCCGGACCAATGAACACAGCAATGTCCTGCCCCGGCCCAAGGGCGTCTAATTCCGCCTTTGTGCCGGCCATCCCATCCTCATGTTCATAGGGAATGAGACGCACGGAAAAGCCCCGGCTCTCCACATAGTCAAAGGCTTCCCTCAGCGTCATGACGCCGCATACCTGCGGAACCAGGCTGCGCTTGGACTGCTTGGCAGCGCTCTCTGCGATGGCCTGCCACCGCTTGCACTTGGCCTCTTCCTTTTTCGGCTCCAGCTTGACCACCGTGTTTCTGGTGGACACCGGCACAATGGTGGCCGCCCCCAGCTCTACTGCCTTCTGGATGATGAATTCCATCTTATCAGATTTGGGCAGTCCCTGAAAGAGCCAGATTCTGGAAGGAAGCTCCCTCCCCTCCTCCTCTATTTCAAAAATCCGCACCACGACCTCCTGTCCGGCGATTTCCTCTGCCTGGCACAGGTAATCCCTGCCGGTGCCGTCGCTGACCAGCATTTTCTCCCCCTGCCTTACGCGCAGAACATTCTTTATGTGGTTCACGTCAGGGCCGGTTATCCGTATCAGGCCGTCCTCCACCTGTCCAGGGTTCACAAAAAAATGATGCATGGCTTTCCCTCAGGTCCTTCCTCATTCATCCTATTTTCTTCTGGCTGTCACGCTCACCCATTCTCCCTGGTATGTGATTTCCACCACTTCCAGCTCCCGGCAGCGTGCAAACGCCTCCTTCACCGCTTCCTCCTTCATATCAATAATGCCGGAGGTGATGAAAATACCGCCCTGTTTCAGGTGGGCAGGTATCTCGTCCACCAGCAGAATGATGACATCTGCCAGTATGTTGGCCACCGCCACATCGTACTTGCCGTATCCCGCCCATTCCCTTACGGAAAGCTGATCTATGATATTCCCTTGGAGTACATGGAACCTGTCCTCAGGAATGCTGTTGGCTTCCAGGTTCTCCCTTACGGCGTTAATGGCATTTTCATCCAGGTCCGTGCCCCACACCTCTTTAGCCCCCAGTTTCAGGGCCGTGATTCCCAGAATGCCGCTGCCTGTTCCCACATCCAGCACAAGGGTGTCCCGGTTCACATACTTCTTAAGCTGGCGGATGCACAGCTGGGTGGTCTCATGCATACCGGTTCCAAAGGCAGTACCCGGATCAATCTGCACCAGAAGCTTGTCCTTGTGCTCCTCCGGTATGGTTTCCCAAGTAGGCTTAATCAGAATATCGTCCACTGTAAAGGGCTTAAAGTACTGTTTCCAGTTGTTAATCCAGTCCTTGTCCTCTGTCTCCGACGCGGTGATGGTTCTGGCGCCCAGCTCCGCAAATGGCGACAGCTCGTCCAGGCCCTCTTCCACCCGTTTGAGATAATCCGCCACATCCGCGTCATCATCCAGGTAAAAGCTTATCCTGGCAACTCCTTCGTCCGGAGGAAGCTCAGGAAGGATGTCAATGAACATTCCCTTTGTCTCCTTCTCCGTCAGGGGCACATTATCCTCGATTTCGATTCCTTCTATACCAATGTCGTCAAACATGCCGCTAATCAGGTCTACCGCCTCAGTGGTGGTTGTTAATGTAAATTTTTTCCATTTCATGTGATTCACTCCTATTTCCTATGCGCCGCTTACTATTTTAATGAACAATACCCCAAGCACCATCAGGACCACGAAACGGACCACCTTCTGTCCGTCGTGGGCCACCATGCCTGCCCCGATATAGTGTCCCGCGATGGAACAGACGCCTGCCGAAAGCCCCAGCGGGTAGCAGACATTTCCAGTGGCAATAAAGGTCACAAGGGCCGCAATATTGGAGGAGAGGTTGATTACCTTTGTCTGGGCGGAAGCGCTGCGGGCGTCCAGCCCGGCCAGGAATACCAACGGGCACACAATGAGATATTGTAACATGATTGTATCCTCTTTTCTGTAAAACAACCTTTATATTATCACATAATATGTACACTGGCAATAAGCGGCAATTTTTTTTTGCAATAAAAAAGCCCCGCCCCGCATTAACATTATGAACGGATGAAAGAAAGATGCCGGGGCAGGAGCGGGCAGCCGCGAAAGCCCCAGGGGACAGGGATTCCGGAACATACAATCATAAACCAAAAGGGCGGCAAAAAGCCGCGCGAAATTCCAACATTGCATTACACTCCATCACACACATACCGGATGGAACGGATCCCAGGCATTGAACCAAGATACAAAAGAGAGGGATTACCATACAGTTACCACATAAATTAGGATACGAAAGAAAAAATTGCTTCTGGTCTTAAATTTACCATACGACAAAAATCAGGAAACCCCGGCTCCTGCTTGCCACAGGCGCCGGGGTTTTCTCCGCTACTGAATCACAACCCCGTCCGCTCCCACCACATAGCCGTCCGGGGTTGTGGTGTTTACAAACAGGCGTCCCATGGTCCCGTCTGACTGGGTATTGAAATAATAAAGCTTTCCGTCTATCATCTGCCAGCCTGTGCGCATCATCCCCAGGGTACCGTCATCCAGGGGATTCAGATAATAGCGGTTATTGTCGCTGTCCGTAAACCATCCGGTCAGCATATATCCATTTTGGTCAAAGCGGTACCATCTGTTATGTATGAGCTGCCACCCCCCTGACAGCCAGCTGCCGCCATAGAGCTGGAACCACCAGCCTCCGGGACTGTATCTCCAGCCCTGGCCGTACTGTACTCCGGGTCCTCCGTTGTAATACCACCAGTCATCCTCGTCGTCCCAGTCATCCCAGTCGTCCCAATAATCGTCATTGGGATCCCACCAGTATCCGGGGGCAAACTGGGCAGTGGACGTGTCCGGCACATTAGAGTTAAAGCCGGGATAAGCCCTGACCGTATTATCCGCGGTGACCCGGGCATTGCCCTGGGGCGCCGAAGGGCCGCCGTAATCGTAGGTTCCTGACGGCGCCGTCCCGTAATCATACTCCACTCCGGGGCCGCCTCTGCGGTAATGGCCATAATACCAACTGTCTCCCGGCCCATAGGCCAGACAGTCCTGAACCGGCAGGACAGACAGCGCCGTCAGGGCCGCCAGCAGAAACGGCACGCAAATTATCCTTCTCATATTGTTCTCCTCTTTTGATCTAGAACGTTTCTGTTTTCATTCCCATGCATATCTAAGAGTATATCACAACACGATTGACATTTTCAATACATGAGCATACAATAGTTGTATATGCAACTATTGTGATTGCAAATGAAACAATCAATGAAGGAGGATTCCGGAATGAAGGAATTTTTATCTTATCTGAAGCCCTACAAAAGGGATGCCGTCATGGCCGTCTTCTGTATTGAAGCCGAAACCGTGTTTGAGCTCATCATCCCCCTGGTCATGGCTTCCATTGTGGATGTGGGCGTGGTCAATGGAGACAGGCGCTATATCCTGATGAAAGGGCTGCAGATGGTTCTCTTTGCCCTTATCTCCCTTGTGCTGGGCCAGGGCTCCGCCATGTTCTCGGCCCGGTGCGGCCAGGGACTGGGAGCCGAAATCCGCAAGGCGGAGTTTGCAAAGCTGCAGCAGTTTTCCTTTGCCAACACAGACCATTTCAGCAGCTCCTCCCTGGTGACCCGTCTTACCAGCGACGTAACCACCATACAGAACTCCGTCGCCGCAGGCATGCGGCCCGCTTTCCGATCCCCGGTCATGATGCTCACCGCCATGGCTGCCTCCTTTTACATCAATCCGCAGCTGGCCATGGTATTTCTGGTGGCTGCCCCTGTGCTGGGAGCTCTGCTGTTTTTCATTATCAGCCGTGTGCGCCCCCTGTACAGCGTGATGCAGGGCGCCATCGACATGGTCAACCGCATCATTCAGGAAAACCTGACCGCCATCCGTGTGGTGAAATCCTATGTCAGAGGCGACCATGAAATCCAGAAATTCGAGGAGGTCAATTACAATCTGCGGTTCACGGCGGAAAAAGCCTTCCGTCTGGCAGTCCTTAACATGCCTGCCATGCAGTTAGTCATGTACTCCACCATCCTGTGCATCCTGTGGTTCGGCGGCAGGCTGGTCACCATAGGCGGCGTGAAGGTGGGTGAGCTCACCGGTTTCCTGAGCTATGTCCTGCAGGTTTTAAATTCACTGATGATGTTCTCCAATGTGTTCCTCATGACCACCAGAGCCCTGGCTTCCTGGAAACGTATCTCGGAAGTCATGAGTGAGGAAATCGACATCAAGGAGGGCGGAGCCAGTCCCCTGGAGGTGGAACATGGCGATATCCGGTTTGAGCATGTGTACTTTAAATACAACCAGGATGCTGCCGAATATGTGCTCTCCGACATTTCCTTTCATATAAAGGCGGGACAGACCGTGGGCATCATCGGCCAGACAGGCGCTGCCAAGAGCACGCTGGTGCAGCTGATTCCCAGACTCTATGATGTCACGAATGGCACGGTATATATAGACGGCCGCCCGGTCCGGGAATACCCCCTTAAGGGACTGAGGGATTCTATCGCCATGGTGCTCCAGAAAAACACTCTGTTTTCCGGCACGGTAAAGGATAACCTGCGCTGGGGCAAGGAAACGGCCACGGACCAGGAAATCAGGGAGGCCTGCCGCATTGCCTGCGTGGACGAATTCATCGACCGCCTGGAACACGGATATGAAACAGAGCTGGGCCAGGGAGGCGTCAATGTGTCAGGCGGGCAGAAGCAGCGGCTCTGCATTGCCAGAGCTATCCTCAAGTCTCCCAGGGTGCTGATTCTGGATGACTCCACCAGCGCGGTTGACACTGCCACAGAGGCCAAAATCCGGGACGGCCTGGCAAAGAGCATGCCGGATACAACAAAAATCATCATTGCCCAGCGCATATCCTCCGTGGTCCACGCTGACCAGATCATCATACTGGAGGACGGGCGGGTGAACGCGGCGGGCAGCCACGAAACCCTGCTGGCTTCCAACCAGATTTATCAGGATATCTATCATTCTCAACAGGAAGGGGCGAATCTGTAATGGCAAGAATAGCAAATTATAACCGTCCCAGGGATACCAGAGGGACCTTAAAGCAGATGCTCAGCTATCTGGGACGGCACAAGTGGTATATGCTGGTTATCGCCCTCCTGGTGACAATCAGCGCCCTGGCCAGCATAATGGGAACATACATGTTAAAACCGGTCATCAACCGCTTCATTCTCCCGGGAAACATACCGGGCCTTGTGAAAACGCTTCTGGTCATGGGAGCGCTGTACCTGTGCGGCGCGCTCTCCTGTTATGCCTACAATCAGATGATGGTCCACATTTCCCAGAAGGTGGTGAACGAAATCCGGTCCGATTTGTTCCGGCACACCCAGCGCCTTCCCCTTACCTACTTTGACGCCCACACCCACGGGGAGCTGATGAGCCGTTTTACCAACGATGTGGACACCATCAGTGAAGCTCTTAACAACAGCTTCGCCATGATGATACAGAGCTTCATAACCATAACGGGAACCATTACCATGCTGCTGGTGCTGGACTGGCGTCTTTCCCTCATCGTCATGGTATTTCTGATTATCATGGTTCTGTTCATCCGCTATAACGGAAGGAGGAGCAGGAAGTATTTTACCCAGCAGCAGAAATACCTGGGCAGCATCAACGGCTTTGTGGAGGAAATGGTGGCTGGGCAGAAGGTGGAAAAGGTTTTCAATCACGAGGCGCAGGACTACGAGGAATTCTGCCGCCGCAACGAGGCATTCCGGACGGCGGCCACCAAAGCCCTGACCTATTCCGGCATGACGGTTCCCACCATAGTGGCCCTGTCCTATGTAAACTATGCCTTGTCAGCCTGTGTGGGCGGCCTGTTTGCCCTGTCAGGCCTTACGGATTTGGGCACTCTGGCATCCTATCTGGTGTATGTGCGCCAGAGTGCCATGCCCATGAACCAGTTCACCCAGCAGATAAACTTTCTTTTGGCAGCCCTGTCCGGAGCCGAGCGGATTTTTGATATGATGAACGAGACCCAGGAACTGGACGAAGGCACGGTTACACTGTGTAATGTGCGAAAGAATGGCAATGGCGGCTGGGAAGAATGCAGGGAATTTACCCACTGCTTCGCCTGGAAGGTACCGGATGAAGATTCCGCTCATACGGCAGAGCCCCATACCGGCCCGCGGTCCGGTTTCCGTCTCATTCCCCTTGAGGGGGATGTGCGTTTCAGCCAGGTTGTGTTCGGATACACGCCGGAAAAAACCATCCTGAACGGCATAAGCCTCTACGCCAAACCCGGGCAGAAAATCGCGTTCGTAGGTTCCACCGGAGCAGGAAAGACCACCATTATCAATCTGGTGAACCGTTTCTACGAAATACAGCAGGGAAGCATAACCTATGACGGCATTGACATAAGGACCATTAAAAAGGACGATTTGCGCCGTTCCCTTTCCATGGTCATCCAGGATACCCACCTGTTTACGGGAACCATAGCGGACAACATACGTTACGGACGGCTGGACGCCACGGACGAGGACGTGGTAAATGCGGCCAGGGCAGCCAATGCCCACTCCTTCATCCGCCGTCTGCCCCAGGGTTATGATACGCCCCTTCACAGCGACGGCGCCAACCTGTCCCAGGGGCAGCGCCAGCTTCTGGCTATTGCGCGGGCAGCCATCTCCCGCCCTCCTGTGCTGATTCTGGATGAGGCCACCAGCTCTATTGACACCCGGACGGAAAAGCTCATTGAAAAGGGAATGGACGCGCTGATGGACGGGCGCACCGTCTTTGTCATCGCTCACAGACTGTCCACGGTCCGCAACTCCAAGGCCATTATGGTACTGGAAAAGGGCGAAATCATAGAACGCGGAAGCCACGATGAACTCATTGACCAGAGAGGGCGTTATTATAAACTGTACACAGGCCAGTTTGAACTGGAATAAAGAAAGGAAGCAAGAACCATGATGAAACAAGAACGAGTACGCCGCCTCCTGGTGAGGGCGGAAAGGGCAAGAAAACATCTGATGCAGCCCCATTTCACCCGGATTGGCCTGACCTTCGGCCAGGGCCACGCCCGCATTCTGGATGTACTGCTGGCCCGGGACCATATAACTCAGAAAGAATTGTCAGATCTCTGCCATATGGATGTGACCACCATGTCCCGTTCCCTGGACCGTCTGGAGGAATCCGGCTACCTGGTAAGAGAAAAAGATCCTGGATGCCGCAGGTCCTATCTGATTTGCCTCACCGGTGAAGGGGCGGCAGAGGCCCATAAGGTACGCAGGGTACTGGAAATGGTGGATGATGTTATATGGAAGGGATTGGGGCAGGATGAAATGGAAGCATTCTGCGGCACCATGGAAAAGATATGTGAAAATCTGGAACAGTGTGATTTCAAATGGGATAACGAAACATAAAGCAAAAACTACTGCTCCAGGTATGCGCGAATATTGTCCAGCACCTTTTTGCTGAGCAAATCAAAGGCCTGTTTTGTCCTGCCCGCTGAGATGCGTGCACAGAATACGCCCGGATGACCAAGCAGTTCTCCGGTGCTGTCTCCCAGGGCTCCCTCTGTATCGCAGATGAAGTAATTATTTCCCTGATCCAGCCATGTTTTCAGGGCAGGAAGGTCGAATGCCGGTCCAATGGAGGTATTGAACAGGAGCTTTCCCTGCCCCAGCTGCCTGAATTCCTTCTCATGAAGCAGAATCACATTTTTATTCAGGCAGGCAAAGACCACCTCGCTGCGGTCCAGCAGTTCCTTTAAGGGCCTGTAAGTCATCCCCTGGTCTTCTCTGTCCTGCTTCCTGGAACGGCTGTAATAGGACACATCCGCCCCCATGAACTTCAGGGCATCGGCTATCATTCCTCCTGACACGCCCATTCCGATGATACCCACCTTTAAATCCGTGATTTCAACGGGCATATCACGAAACATGGGACGGTCAAAGCCGTGAAGGAAACGCACCAGCTCACTGAGCACGTACTCCACCACCCCCCTGTCGCCGTAATCCCTGATTCCAAGCACTGTGATGCCCCGTTCCCTGGCACAGGCAATGTCTACATTGGCGCTTTCCTCAGAATAGAGGCTGCAGCACATGCCAATGTACCGGATGGATGGGCAGCTCTCGATCACATGACGGCTGATTCTGGATGTGTAGCTTACCAGCACCGCGTCCGCGTCACCGATACGCCGGATGATTTCCCCATCGCCGGACGGCACATCCTCATGCAATGTTATCTCTCCCGCATACCGGTGCAGTTCCTCCTCTGCGCTGGGTATCAGGCTCACCGGCTCAATAGCCACTAATTTCTTAAACATGTCCATTTCCTCCTAAAATACGATTGGTGATACAATATTCTGTAAAACCGCCACCACGCTCCAGCCGGCAATGGCGCTGGTGCTGGAATAAATATCCACAACAGCCTTCACTCCTTCTATCTCGGATGTGATCTTATGGTCATCCCCAACCATGCCTGGAACGCTGTATATATCCACACGGGTATCCTCCGGCCCCGCGGTCACAAGGGATGAGGCCACGGCCACATTTACCTTGGTGGGCAGGAGGGAAATGGCTTCCTTTGCGCTGCCGTGAAATACATGGCTCTCCGTTCCGTCCTCCATCAGGCGCTCTACAAAAAGCGGGGTTCCCTTTAAGGACGCCGGTCCTTTCCTTGTCCTGATGCCTGCCTCTGCCTGCCCCATAAGGGATATGGTCCGCAGCACATCAAATCCTCCCACCGCGCCGGACGCAATGTACACCCTGGTTTTGTGGCCGGCAGCCGCGGCCTTTATCTGTCCAAAAAATTCATGATCCGCAAATGCTCCGATGGACAGCACAATCATGCCGGCCCCGGATTCCAGAATCTTCACTCCGCAGTCCTTTACAGACTGGACCGAGGCTGCCTCCGCAACATAGTCAGGGGACAGCGCCAGAAGCTCGTCTATGGTGCCGCATGCCTGACACCCGCCTTTTTTCGCCAGAAGCTCTGTCTTTTCCCTGGTCCTGCCCAAAACTCCCACCAACTCATATTCATCCAGCATTCCTTTCAGACCGGCTTCCACAATAATATCGGCCAGATAGCCGTTGCCCAGAATACCCAGTTTTAATTTTCCCATCATAACCTCCTAAAACAAGGGCTGAACGCTCCCTAAAAGCCTTCAGCCCTCCATGCCTTATCATCATTATGGCTTAGTTTGCATAGTTATCAAAATATCCCTGAACCAAAATGACCGGTGTGCCCTTATCGCCGGAACCGCTGGTAAGGTCACAAAGTGATCCTATCAGATCGGTGAGTCTTCTCGGCGTGGTTCCCTGGGATGCCATGTCGCCCACCAGATCGGATTTCTTCTCCTTGATTCTCTGGGAAACGGCATTCTTTAAGGCTTCTCCGGACAAATCCTTAAAATCATTGTCAGCCAGATATTTTAATTTCACTTCGTTTGGCGTGCCTTCCAGTCCTTCTGTATTGGCAACAGATACCACCGGGTCGGCCAGTTCCCAAATTTTTCCTACCGGATCCTTGAACGCGCCGTCGCCGTATACCATGACTTCCACATGCTTTCCTGTGCGGTCCAGGACTTTGTTCTGAATATCGTTTACCAAATCCATACAATCCCGCGGGAACAGCTTAATGGTGTCCTCGGTTGACTTGTTGGAGCCCAAAAGGCCGTATTTTTCATTGCAGCCGCTTCCGTCCACCGGGGCATTCAGGATGTCATCCATGCCGCATACCACCTCCGCGCCTGCCTCCTTTAAGATGCGCTTGGTGCGCATACGTGAATGGATGTCACAGGTCAGCACCCGCTTGGTATAATTTAAGATTTCCCTTGGATTATTTGCGAATACCACCTGGGCCTTCGCGCCCTGTTCTTCAATCAGCTGGCAGTAATAGGCCACATAGTCCACACCGGTAAACGGGTGCTTGTTCTCCCCAAACAGTTCCCTGTAGCGCTTCAAATCCAGCACATCGCTGTAAGGATTAATACCGGCCTCGTCTACCTGATCCAAGGATACCAGGGAGTTTCCCACCTCGTCGCTGGGATAGCTGAGCATCAGCACAACCTTCTTTGCGCCTTTGGCAATTCCCTTCAGACAGATGGAAAAACGGTTTCTGGACAGAATCGGGAAAATGACGCCGATGGTCTCCCCGCCAAGTTTTGCCTTAACGTCCCCCGCAATGGCATCAATGGAAGCGTAATTGCCCTGAGCCCTGGCAACCACGGACTCTGTCACGGAAATGACATCCCTGTCCCTGATTTCAAAGCCTTCGCTTTCCGCTGCATCCAAAACACTGTCTACCACGATTTCAGCAAGATTGTCTCCTTCACGGATAATCGGGCAGCGGATTCCTCTCGAAATTGTTCCTACTTTTCTTTCCATATGTATCTTCTCCTAATATATTATAATTTTCGTCATGCTATCTTATTATAATATAAAATACGGGATTGGGAAAGTAGTTATTTTCGTTTTGGCAGGGATGGGTCCGGCAGCTGACTGCAGGTATCCAGGACCAGGGCAGTCAGAAACTCTCTGTCATCCAGCTCCTCCACCAGATACATTCCCGGACGGCCGCCATGAGGCGCCACCGGTTCTGCTTCCGGAAGATGCTTATGTCCCGCTTCTGTCATTTTTACATAAAACTGGTTATTCTCTACTGTTCCAAAGAACTTTCCCCCGCACCACAGGCCATACTCGCCAAATAATTTTTTATAGGAAATAACGCCCGCGCCGCTTAACTGCGCCGCTACATACTGAACATATTCCAGGCTGGAAGCCATATTGAGTCCTCCTTGTATGAGCACACAGATGCTGTCTTTCGGCCTTTTACCAACGGCAAACAGCATGTTTTATGAACTCATTTTACTCCGGATAACAGGACATCTGCTTGTCATGTTTAGAGATTGGTCCATGTCTATCTGTAAATATCATAAATACGGCGTCCCAGCTCTGCAAGCTCCGCCCGGAATTCACCGGGTTCCAAAAGCTCAATCTGGTCTCCCAGGCTCAGAATCCAGCAAAACAGGTTTTCTTTGTCCGAGCATCCGGCTGTAAACATAAAATTACCATCCGGCAGTTCCTCCAGGGTATCAGTACCAAATTCATCTACAATCCTCCATTTAATGGACGGTTTGCACCGTGCCTTTACCAGAAAACGGATAGGGAAGGGACGGTCCGCCTCATTTTCATAAGGCGGCAGGATGCGTTTACCAAAGACCTCCCGGCAGCATTCCAAGTCCATCATACGGTTCAGCTTAAACAGACGGTAATCCTGGCGCATCAGGCAGAATCCCCACACATACCAGGAGGACCACTGGAATACCAGCAGATACGGTTCTATTGTGCGGCTGGTTTCCCCCATGGGCGAACAGTAGGAAAAACGTATATGGCGGCAGGTCTCTATGGCCTCCTGAATCAGATGGATTTTAGGCGCAAGGGACTGCCGGTACCAGGACGACAGATTGATGAGGATACTGCTGCTTATCATATCCTGCTTTCCAGGGGCCAGCTTGTCCATCAGCAGGCGGTACCTGGCGGAACCCGATACGCTGTCAAGACTTCTGAGCCCTACCAGGATTGCCTCCATTTCCCCGGACGTAATCAGGGTGCGGTCCATGCGGTATCCCTCCATAATGGAAATTCCGCCTCCGGGTCCCCTGCTGGTGACAAGAGGAATTCCGGCCTTGCAGATATCCTCTATATCCCGGTTGATGGTCCTGCGGGATACCTCAAACTTTTCCGCCAGATAGGGGGCGGTTACCTTTTCCCGCTGGAGAAGGATGGACAGGATTCCGATGAGACGGTCTATTTTCATGGATGGCGGCCCTCACTTTCATGTTTTCAAAAACACAGAGGCAGCGTTACCTGCCCCTGTGCTTTTCTTTCTTTTTTTGCTGCTTCAGTTCAAACTGGCGTATGGCTTTTGCTTCCTTATTCTCTTTGCTTACCGCCTTCCTGCCAGTCTTTATCTGCTCCTGCTGCAATTTCAGGGCCTGCTGGGCTTTCGTTCCCAGGCCTGACTCCCGAAGTTCCTTCCTGACCTGGCGTCTCACACGCTTGGGGTTTTTACGGTTCTCCTTTACAGCAGCTGCCACAGCCGGACTAAACCGCAGACCGTAGTATTCCTTTGCCAGGAATCCGTGTACCTCGTAATCCTTCGGCTCCGGGCCAAAGGTAATCTTGCACACGGTCATCCTCCCGACTTCCACCCGTTCCAGTACTCCAATCCAGAATGGGTCCTCAAAAAACACTCTCAGTACCACCGATACTTTGTCCATGACAATTCCTCCTTTGAAATGTGATGAACAAAGAACGGACGACCCAAGGAGGGAGGGTTACTTACATTCCTGTTACCCCGCCGTTTCAGGCAGGACTATGGGAATGCGGCCGGACTACCTACCGGCTCTGCAGGCTTTGATCCCGCGTTGTGTTTTTATCTCTGCTTTTTAATTTTATCATATTACTGCACACTTTTCTATCCTTTATTGGCATCACACCAGAAGCTCAGTCATAACCGAATGCTCCATATCGTCAATATTGTAAACATGCTCCATTGCTTCAAAGGTTTCCCGCAGATTCCCTTTCGCGCTTTTCCAGCCAATACCATCCGTAAACCACACAAAAGAAAATCCTTCGATTGTGTCTGCCTCCCGGGAAAGCATCTTATAGCTTCTGGCCGTTTCATTCAGCTTCGAGCCGCCGCGGTTCTTGCGGCCATTGGAATAGATATACCTCTAATAATTCGTAATGATGATCTCCTGACCCACGCGGTTCTTTCCGTCAGAATTTATCATGCGCTTTACATCCACTACCACTTTGTTGAAATCTGCATATAACTGATTGATAAAATCTGTATTGTGATTCGTCAGCATACAGTAACATCCCCGTTCTGTAAGCTCTCTGAACACGGCAGCCAGACGTCTGTGGCTCTCGATATCAAATCCCTCCTTTGTGTGAGACTCAAAGGACGTTGGATTCAAAGGAGCGTAGGGACTGTCTATAAAAACAAAATCATCCTTCTTAGCCAAATCACAGGCACTCTGAAAATCGCCTTTCATAATATTCACCTTCTGAAGGCTCCGCGATACAGCCAAAATGCTTTCTTTGCTGCATGATTCTCTCACACTTTTATTATACGGTACATTAAACAGACCTCTTGCGTTTACCCTGTAAAGACCGTTAAAGCAGTGCTTGTTGAGAAACACGAACATAACAGCTAATTACAAATGGCTGTGCACTGATTTCCGTCATCATGTTTCCTTTCACCAATAAAATCATAACATTTATGATTCATTATAAGTGAAAGTCAAATAAAACACAACCTGCAACCGCCTTCTTTCGGAAAACAAAAACGCGCCGGCAGGCATGCACCGGAGAATATTTTCCTGAATTTAGCAAATACTAATTTATGTCAGATTAAATCCACCCGATTTAAGGATAAAAGGAGAAAGAGATTATGAACAAAAATATGCGCACATGGGTCATCGGCATCTGCGTGGCTCTCATCATTATCGTGGCCGTGGCAGCCGCCTTTGCCAACAACCGCAGCGGCTCTGATAACGGACAGGCCTCTGAAAGCCAGACAGAAAGCGCCTCCGGGTCCGCGGCGTCACAGGCGGACACAGAAACGGGCTCCCGGGAACAGGCATCCTCAAATTCCGGCAATGCCGCCGGCCACAGCGGACATAACGGGCATATGAATACATCCGGAGACGACCTGAGCCGTTACCTGACCGAACAGGATTCCATCATGATGAATATGATGGAGGATATGGTCATCCGGGAGAAATCAGGAAATGCCTCCCTGGACTTTCTGCGGGGCATGATTCCCCACCACGAGGCAGCCATCAAGATGTCTGAGAGCTATCTGAGCTACCAGGGGAAAAGCGATGAACTGAAAACCATTGCCCAGGATATCATAACCGCCCAGAAGGACGAACTCAAACAGATGAACGAGCTGGTTAAATCGTATGAAAAGGACGGAAAAAAGGACCAGACAAAGGAGGACGCTTATCTGGAGCAGTACAGCAAAATGTTTGCCGGCGACTCCATGTCCCGCCACATGGATACCTCCGGAGCGGACAGCCTGGACCAGGCCTTTGCGGAGGGCATGATCATGCATCATCAGATGGCTGTGGATATGGCCAGGGATATCCTGGAATATACAGACTATGAAGAGATACGCACCATGGCCCAGAATATTATTGATGTGCAGGAGAAGGAAATTGCCCGGATGGAAAAGATTGTGAAGGAGCAGCAGGAATCCCAGCAGGAATAAATCATCAATAGCAGCACATGCCAGTCCCCATCACAATGGATATAAGAATGACACGGCAGAATCAAACTGCGGGAAGGTCATGTCAGCTTATATAGAGTATAGGGACATTTCCCAGTACTCGCCGGATCTCCGCCCGCAGATACCTCTGGGCCTCTGCCCTGGATTCCGCCCGGTAGCAGTACCTTCCCCGTCCCCTGCCTGTCATCTGCTCCCGGTTCACAAACAGCCTGAGATAGGCGCATTTATTATAATTGCACACCAGATAGCAGTACAGGCACATGGCCGTACAGCCGGATGAGGTGTATGGGACCAGATAGTCGGAAACCTTGTGGTTTTCCACGTATTTGTGGGTCTTTCGTATACCCGCAATAAGATTGCGTTTCATGTGTCCGAACTGGTCATTGGGCCTTTCCTGCATTTCCCGGATGGAATTATGGCTCTCAATGGGAATCCACGGAAGGTCCCCGTATTCATCCCTGATCTGCCGGCCCAGAGGGTAGTCAAAGATAGCCTGTTCATAGTAAACTGCGTCAAATTTCATGGATGTGCCTTCCTCCTGATGAATTCATGGACAATATGGGACTTGGTTTCAATGTGTTATTTTTACTATTTAATATTCCCCAAATCCATGAAGTTATCAATGACAAAGCCACTATCCTTCCAATGAGTACTTGACTTTTTATTAGCAGGCTTTATAAGGTAATCCGTTTACTCTTCCGAGCTTCCCGTATGATACAATAATTCATTTACTGCAACCGATAATGGACCAATATATTCGATTTTTTTGCTCAACCGTGATTTTACCAGATAATCATCCGATATAGACGGATCATATTCTTTACATTTTTTTATAAATCTATTCATCACAGTCTGAGATTCAAACATCTGTCCATACAGGATAACCTTACCAGGAGCAATGATTGTAACTGTATTCATAACAACACGCGCCATCACTTCAAAAATATCATCCAGCACAGCCCACATGCCTTCGTCACCGCATTCAATCCACTGCATAATATTTTCGACATTGATTTTCCCAATATCTCCGCCCACCATCTGATATAAAACGGGCATAGTCCGCTCTGTACATACACTTCGTACTGCCTCTGCTATTGCATGCGTAGTTGCCCTCGTTTCCAGGCAGCCTCTTTTTCCGCATCCACATAACTTCCCATTCTTTTCAATAGTGCAATGACCAATTTCCGCAGTTTTTGAATTCTGGCTGTCATACAAACGGTTCCCTATGATAATCGCTGACCCGACGCCCGGACTCCATTTTACTAAAAGTAAATTTTCCTGTTCCCGACCATTTCCGTAAATCAGTTCAGCCTCAGCAAATGCCTTTACGTTATTTTCAACAATAACCGGAAGATTCAAAAAACCTTTCAAAATATCCCCCACCGAAACGGGTTCTTTCCATATCCGATATGCATGCTGACTGATTCCCAGGTTTCGATTTACTGTGCCCGGAACCGAAACACCCACTCCCAGAACCATCTCTTTTCCAATTCCATGTTCCCACATCAAACTTTTGCTTTCATTTGCAATTTTCTTCAGAAACATTTCCGGATCCATGGTTCCGTCTGTACGCAATTTAGTGATGTAGCATTCTTTTCCCTTCAGGTTACTGATTGCTATACTGGTTTCAACCACTTCAATTCTGACTGACAGAACATAACGATACTGATAATTGATATCAATCAGAACTTTTCTCCGCCCGGCCCGCTTCGCTTCCTCAAGTTCTCCTTTTTCACAAAGAATCCCCTGTGACAACAGGTCCGAACAGATCAGGGTCACGGTAGCCGGTGTCAGACCGAGCTCTGCGGCAATGTCTTTCCGTGACATCGCTCCCCGGTCATTAAGAAGCTTCAATATCGCACTGCGGTTACTTACCTTTACGTTTCCCAGATTTATTCCTATATATCCCAATTCTGTCTGCGCCTTTCAGATTTCAGTATTTGTAACCAGTATAAATGTAAATTTTTTATAAGGCAAGCATAAGTTTTCGTTTTAATAGCGGCAAACCTCGACATTCAGCATATGCGCAAGCTTTTCAAGCTCCGCTGCCACATTGCCGTAAATCACTACGAAATGCGGCTCCCAGCCGTCTTTCACACTGCCATGCACCACGCCCTTTGCATCACTCGCAGTCCGCACAACAATGGAGGTTCCGATGAACTGCTTCGGTTTGTCCAAAGCCGCGCCATCTGCGATGAAGAAACGGAATTTACCGTCCGGCTTGCGTCCGACGCGGAAAACGGTTACTTTCTCACATGCTTCGCAGCCGAAATCCATCGCCGGGCCGATCTTACGGTTCGGATGAACGCCTACCACTGCGCCGGTGTCCTTGCGTGCCAGGTTGCATGCTGCCATACCGCAGTGCCAGAAGGTGATGGTATTCTCCTTCTCATTCATGGAAACCGGATCACCGAAGAAGGTGGAATTGCCGGTCAGTTCCTTACCGATGTACATGGAGAGCGCACCATAAACGTCTGCCTCACAGCTTGCGCAAACGCCTGCCGCATTCAGAAGGGACAGTACGGAGCATACCGGAGTACCGAAATCCGTGAAGAAATCCGGCCAGCAGCGGGAAGATACCGCGCCGATTCCACCCTCGGTCACATAGTCGGTATATGCCTTGTAAAGCTTTGCAAAATCTTTCACATTCTTATCCGGAGTCTTGTCCAGACCAGCCATGCAGCACCCGGCCTTGTCCAGATATTCTGCACACTCCCCGTCGGAATAGCTTTTTGCCTTATTGATCAGCTCTCTTGCCTCGATTGCCTCCAGCGTTACACCGAAGGTACTCATCATTTCGGCGTCCAGTGCACGTCCAAAACCGAAGCCTTGTGGAGTATGGCCGATCGCAGCCATCTTCAGATGATTCAGCTGATATTTTACCTTAGCCGCTCGAACAGCCGCGCCGATCTCTGCAATTACTTCATTCTCCTCCGGAGAACCGAATACATACTCGAATTCGCCGTCCCGGAATGCCTTGATCGCATTTGACGCAGAATACGCGCCGGTCAGAGAGTTCAGTCTCAGACGGCCTCCGTCAATTACCGGCTCTCTCAGCGTCCAAAGAACGATCGGACAGGAGAAGCGTTTCAGCACCTCTCCCGCATACGCCGCATTTGCAAACGTAATATTCTGGAGAACGATCAGATCCGGCTGAACAGTGTCCAGAAATGCAGACAGATCATTCATGGTCAGAAGCATTTTCTCTGGATACACTCCCTCCTCCGTGATGGAAGAAAGCATTTTAATTGATTTTTCGAACTCGATCTGCGCGCTCTCCAGATGGAACGTACCTACACCGATCGGAACATATGCAACCTGAAAACCCATGTGATATACTCCTTTCATTCCTATTTCAGGAATCTGTAATTCGACTGTTTTCTGTCATTATCTTTACCCGATGGTTTCCTGCTCTTTTTTGATTTCCTCCATTTGCGCCTGATTTAATGCCTCAACCTTCTTGTTGATGCGGATCATGGAAATAACCAGAACAACCGTCAGAATCAGGATGACACAGGAAATCGGACGCTTGAAGAAAATCAGATAATCTCTGTCATAGCTCATCATACTGGTTACGAAGTTCATTTCCATGATATCCGCCAGAATCATGCCCAGCATCAGCGGTGTGGAGGAAATATCCAGCAGCACCAGCAGATAGCTGAATATCAGAATGGCAGCGGTCAGAACAAGCTCCTTGGTATTTCCAGTCGCCGCAAACGCACCTGCGAAACAGAAAATGATGATAACCGGAGCCAGATAGGTGTAACGAACCTGAACGATCTTCGCCACCGCGCGGGTCAGGAACAGACCAATCGGGTACAGGAAAATATTTGCTACCAGACATCCCAGGATGATCGAATATGCGATTACGCCCTGTTTAGTAAACATATTCGGGCCCGGCTGGATGCCGTGAAGAATGAATGCACCCAGAAGCAGCGCCGTTACGCCGTCGCCCGGGATACCCAGAGTCAGCAGCGGGATCATAGCGGACCCCACAACCGCGTTGTTACTGGACTCTGCCGCCGCGATACCCTCCAGACTTCCTTTTCCAAAATCCTGTGGACGTTTGGAAGCTCTGCGGCACTCGTTGTAGCACATGAACTGTGCAACACCGCCTCCGACACCCGGCATTGCACCGAGAATAGAAGCGATTGCAGATGATCGGAAACATGCCGGAAGGATGGAAAGCATCTCCCTGCGCGTAATCCCCTGATTGTCAATTTTTGTGACATCATCTAGCTGTCCTTCTGCCAGAACGAAATCTCTCAGCTTTTGAACCACCTGAGTCAATGCGATCAGCGCGATCATGGCCGGAAGCATGTCAATGCCATACTTCAGTGCATCAATGCCAAAGGTAAAACGCATAACGCCGGTTACAGCGTCGGAACCGATTGCCGCCATCAGGATACCCAGCAGACCGGACATAATTCCCTTCGGAAGGCTGTCGCCGCTTACACCTGCGATCAAAGAGATACCGAGGATTGCCATTGAAAAATATTCAACCGATGCAAATCTGGATACCAGCTTAGTAATGAAAGAAGCGCAAACCAACAGCAGGATTGCGGAGAACAGACCGCCGAATACGGATGCAAACAGCGATGTGTCCAGCGCCTTTTTTACTTTACCTTTCTTTGCCAGCGGATAACCGTCAAAGGTTGTCGCAATCGCCGAGTTCGTACCGGGTGTATTCAGAGTAATCGCACTGATGGAACCGCCGTACATACCTCCTACGTATACAGCCAGAAGGGAAATGATCGCTGTATCCGGAGAGGAAAAGGAATAGGTCAGCGGAAGCAGAAGAATAATACCAAGAGTTACGCTCAGTCCCGGAATACATCCAACGATCATACCAAGAACCAGACCGCCAAATATTACAGAAAGGTTTACAACTGTGAATACCTGCGTAACCGCAAGTATAACCTGCTGAAAATCACCCATATCATCAACCTCCAAATCCCGGAATTCCCGGCAGTGAAATATGGAACACATACTTAAACAGGAAGAATATTCCGATTCCTGCTGCCAGTGTGTATATGTAAATGAACGGTTTCCGTTCGCCGCAGTACCACAACATGATCGGGAAGATAATCACTACCCCCGGAATAAATCCGATGTTGATGATCAGTGCCACAAATGCGCAAAGCAGCACAATCAGGAAAATACATGGCTTCTCTTTTGCCCAGTCAAACTCAATCTCTTTTTCTTTCTTGAAGACCAGACTCTCAATCAGCAGAATCACGGAACAAATCAGTGTCCCTGCCAGGCAGATACCCGGGATAATACGCGGGCTCGGCGCGCCTGAGTCAAACATCGGCAGACGTACCTGATCCGGCATTACGAACAGCATAACCGCACCGAATACCCCCATGATAATGCCGGACCAAAGATTCGTTTTAATTTTGAATTTCATCCGAATATATCCTTTCTCCTAATGAACGAAGGCTTTTGGCTGTCCGAAGACAGCCTCGCCGTTTTATTGTCAATCGCTACTCTTTTACTGTCCACTCAGTGTATCAAATGCAGCGACTGCCTTCTCACATGCAGATTCCAGATGTTTCACAGCATCCTCACCATAGATCTCACACTTGTTCAGCATGATCTCGCTGATCCAGTCACTGTACTCAGCATCTGCCCATACATCCTTGGAAATCTGAACGATCTCATCGATCCATGCCTGATCTGCGCCGGTGCGGACTGCCACGAAGCCGCCTGCTGCAAGAATGGAACCGGTGTAATCCTTGGAAGCATCAAGTTCCGGAGCCTTTGCATGGCCTGCGATACCCGGAACCGGAATGTCGCCGTCCGGGCCTTTGAATCCTTCGAATGCACTCTCAGAGAATGCAAGGATCGGAATCATGGTGCCTGCCTCTACATCTTCCAAAGCTGCCTGAGTAGTTCCTACGAATACATCAACCTCGCCATCCGTCAGACCTTTCTTCTGAGCTGCGCCCCCATCATAAGGAACTACCATTACCTTACCGCCCTCCTGAGCGATCAGGGAACCTAAAGCCAGATGCGGATCAGACAGCGGATTACCGCCAGACATCTTAATGCCGCCCTCTTTAGCCTTTGCAAGAATGCTCTCCAGAGTCTGAGCCGAAGTGGTGTACATAATCCAGGTTCTGTCGTCTACGGTTGCCACCGGGTAGATATCTGCACGGTCAAAGTCAACAACTTCGGTGTTATATTTCCTGCCCAGGTCATGACGATACGCAACGCCGTAACCGTAAACAAGGATTTCTCTTGTCGAAGCATCCTGATCGGTATAATAGTTTGCTGCTGCAAAACCGTCACCGCCAGTCATATTTTCTACAATGAAGTTATATTCCGGATGTGTTTTTCCTGCTACCAGCGCATACTTTCTTGCGATTACATCTGCGGTTCCTCCTACACCGTAAGGGCAGATAATCTTGATGGTTTCTGCCCCGGAGTTTGAGGGAGCTGCAGCAGCGGTCTCAGCAGAAGCTGCTGCAGCGGTAGTTGATGCCGTGCTGCCTGAGCTGCCCCCGCAGCCAGCCAGAGACATTGCAGTGGTAATCGCCAGTGCCAGTGCCAAAACTTTCTTTTTCATAATGTAAAGCCCTCCTGAAAATAATAATTATTTAGTTTTATACGATAAGCTCGGCCGTAAAGCGGCCGGGAACTTATTTTGGAGATAACACGATTCCTTTTTGCGTCCTTTGCCTTTTCGCCATTCGTCATTTCATCAACAAGGATGCACCGGAAATCAGCAGGAGAATGTAAGTAATCACCATAAACAGTTTCTGACTCATGATCGCATACAGCTTTCCCCCGATAAACATGCCGGCGAGCATAAACGGAACGCTGAGCAGCTGTATGCTTACCAGATGCAGATCCCAAAGCCCTGCCCGGATATCATCAAACAGAATCAGGGAATTCAGAAAAATCCATATGGTTGAAATAGTTGCTCGGAAGCTGACTTTATCACGGACTTTTCGTGTCAGGTAACCGATTAAAAGCGGTCCTCCCGAAACGAAAATCCCGTGGATAATACCGGCAGCAGCCAGCAGAAGGTAAAGAAGAGGGGTATCATGTGTCTGAATCAAGACATCCTTCTGCCGCTGCGTACTGCCAGGTATCTGCAACTGTTTTGCCAGTCCCTGGATTGATAATAATATAACAAATATGCCAAGAATCCGGTAAAGCATCTGTTCCCTGCCAGCCAACATTCCCCGAATAAGAATGCCTCCGACAATTCCTGCCGCCATCACCACAACGATCTTTTTCAGTTCTTTCCAATTCACGCTGTCATGAAAGCCCACGAACACGTATATTCCCGACAGCAGTCCCAGCACATTCAGTACCGGCTTCGCTGTCGCATATCCGACCAGCATCAGACCGAACGGCATTGCGAGAATCGTTCCCGCAAATCCGGTGATTCCGTGAATAATATTCGACAGAAATATCACCAGATAGAAACAGACTAAATTCATCATAGTTTTTTACTTCCCGTATTTTTCACGAATCGATTCAAACAGTTTTGCCCATACGGAATCCTTCCGGTATAATACCGGTGTATCTCCCATCGGAGCCGCCACGGTGTAATCGCCCTGTCCGTACTCTACGCCGGTCCACAAATGAACCCACTCACCTTCCGGAAGGTATACCGGCCATTCTGCCTGTCCGGACCGATACACCGGAGCCACCACCATGTCGCTGCCCAGCATGTACTGATACTGGATGTCGTAGCAGCGCAGATCCTGCTCGTAATGCAGGAACATCGGACGCTGCACCGGAACACCCTTTGCCGCATTTTCCGCCACCAGAGTTTTGATGTACGGAGCCAGCATGGTGTAAACGTCAACCAGACGCGCCAGCTGTTTCATGCAGTCCTCGTCATCGTAATACTGGAAATTCTCGTTCGGGCGGTTGCACTCGTGGGTTCTCATCACCGGAGTGAATGCCGCCATCTCCGCCCAGCGAAGGAACAGTTCCTTCGTGCGGGTATTGCCGAACAGAGAAGTATAACCGCCGATATCGCTGTGTGACAGACCGCAGCCGATCATGCCCGCACTCAGTGCCGCACAAATTACGGTTGCAAGACCGTCATGGATGGTAAAGTCAACAGACTGGTCTCCTGCCCAGAGAAGCGTACAGTGCTTCTGGCTTCCCGTCGCGCCGGCACGCATGAAGTAGACAACCTCGCCCAGCTTTCCGGTCTCAGCCAGCGCGTCATAGTTGCACTGTGCCCATAAGGCCGGCCAGTGATTATGCTCGATCATTGCGGATTTTCCGCTGTGAAGAACGATATCGTCTGTCGGAAGGTACTCGCCGAAGTCTGCCATCCATCCATCAATTCCGATATCCAGAATGTGTTTTTTGATGACCTCGTCCTTGAACCACTGGTATGCTTCCGGATTCGTCAGATCCACCACTGCGCAGTAGAACTCGCCGAAATCCACCAGATATTCGGTTCCATCGCTCTTCTTTGCAAATGCGCCCTTTTTCAGACCTTCTTTGTAAAGCTCACCGTCTTTTACCAGGTACGGATTGACATAGCCGAGGAATTTGATTCCGCGTTTGTGCAGCTCTTCAATATGCTTCGGCAGCTCCGGATACATTTCCTCATGGAAATGCCAGTCCCATTGAAGACGTTTGCCGAAGGATGTGACGCGCTTGCCGCTCCAGTCCTGACACCAGACCCCGGAAACCTTGATTCTGTTTTCCAGAGTTTTTTCCATCAGCCCGAAGGAACGCTCGTTTCCGCCCTGTACGCCCATGATCAGACCGTTGTAGACCCATTCCGGAAGCTCCGGCTGACGTCCGAAAAATGCACTCTCCTTTTCCAGCAGTTCCAGAAAGCTGCCTGCCGCCTCGATGCGGATCGAAGCAGGAACCTCCCAGATCTGCAGCTCGTGAAAATCCGGATTGCGGAAATCAAAGTCCGCGTATGCGGTAGAATCCACATGGAGATAATAATGCTCGGAAGATACAAAGGTCGGCTGCGGGTAATTAGTATTGTAATAATCTCCGCCTGCTCCGCCGTTTTCCACATCGGAACGCCAGGTTACGTAAGTTGTTTTGTCACGTCCCACACCCGGCTCGGAAGTCCAGAGCGGGAAATGTCTTCCGCGCAGATTGAAGTAGGACATCTGCTCTCCACAGCCATAGCAGTGCTCGGTTTCCTTCGCATCGACGCGGAACCAGAAGCGGTTGATCGCAGGATTTACATTTGTAAAGGAAAGCCAAGCCAGATCACCATCCAGACGGATCACCATCGTCATCTCGCCGCCAAAGTCAATCTCCGCTCCATTCTCATCCACTTTTACCACCGATGCCGCCAGCGGACGGCGCTCGATCACATAATCCTCAATCTTAAAGTTGCCCCGGTACATATCTACGTTTTCCTGTCCGCAGCCCACGTAAATCACCGGTTTTCCGATTTTCTGTGACAGAATGGTCTTATTACCGTTCACCAGCGACCAATCTGTGCCGTTATGTACAAGTTTCATAGGAATATCCTCAATATTTCAGTTCTTTGTTCTCGCCCAGAAGCCCCGGAAATGCGCCCTGTCTGATCAGAGGTTCTCTCTCCGGATGAGCGATTACCCATTTGTTCCTTTGCAAAAGCAGACGGTTCTCCGGCTCCAGCTGATCCGGCTTCGCAGTCAGCGGAGTATTGGTTCCTTTCGGAAGGAGCACGATACCCTTAAATCCCTCGTCCGTCACGCGGCATGGGGAAAGGTGCAGGGTGGTCTGATACATCTCGATGGCGGTGCCCTTTTCCACAAAGAATACACGGGCATCCTCCACACGGTAGGTATTGTTCCTGATCTCCCAGCTGTGGCCCAGTGCCAGCATGAAATCCGTCACTGCAATGTTGATCTCGCTGCCCTTGTGATATTCAAAACCGTTGTAGGTGGTGTTGCGTCCGTTGCAGTAGCCGATTTCCACTTCCATGCCGCCGTACAGACCGTTCTCCACCTGCGCTTTGACCGGATCTGCCTCCAGTCCCGGCTCGGAGGCATGGTAAATATTTCCGCTCTCCGGGATTTCCGTGCTGCTCTCCATGTATGAAATCAGACCGGAAAAATCATAACCGGTTACAACGCGGCCAAACGGTGCGAACTCCGGATCCTTTACGGAACGGATCTTCACATCATTTACTTCATTCAGATGCTTTAACATAGAAACTCCGCCTTTCTCTAATAGCCTCTAACCAGTTTGAAGGTTGATCTCCAGTCATCCTTGCCGATGCCCATCTCCATACCCTTCTGGTAAACCTTCTGAACGTTTGCCTCTCCCGGCATGTCAAGTCCGCACTCTTTTGCGAGGTTCATGCAGATATTTACGTCCTTTGCAGCATTTTCAAATGAGAATGCAGTGGTGTAATCCTCTGCTGCCAGCTTCGCTGCCTGGCCGTCCAGATAGAAGTTCTGTCCGCCGCCATAGGAGATTGCGGTTGCATAATCCGGAATGGAGATTCCGTTTTTCTGTGCAAGAGCCAGAGTCTCGTTTACGCCATTCTGAATCTGGGTAACCAGCGCATTATGGCAGATCTTCATAACAAGTCCTTTGCCGTTTCCGCCCATACGAATCACGTTCTCGCCCATGTAGAGCAGAATTGGACGCATTTTCTCGCACACATCCTCATCGCCGCCCATATAGATGCCGAGCTTTCCTGCGACTGCAGCCGGTTTGGATTTTACAACCGGCGCGTCCATGAACTGAGCGCCGGTTTTCTTTACCATCCCGGAAATATCAACGGATACGCTCGGATCAATGGTGCTCATGTCGATACAGATCTTGGATTCATTCAGTACTCCAAGGATCGCAGTATACACGGACCGGGAATGCTCTGATTTCGGAACCATGGAAATGATGACGTCTGATTTCTCAGCCAGCTCCACACTGTCTGCACAGGCAGCCGCGCCTTTGGATGCAAGCAGCTCAACCTTTTCTTTTACAAAGTCAAATACATAAACCGTGTCATCATGCTTTTTAACAATATTTTCGCACATGGACTCGCCCATGATGCCCAGACCGATAAATCCGATTTTCATGATGTTTTCTCCTTATCCTTGACCAGACGCCCCATCGGGACGCGCAACAATTCTTCTTACTCAGTGATGGTGTTGTCCCACGCATTGATAAAAGTCTCAAGACCCTGATGGGTGTATGCGTGTTTCATGGCATCCTGATATACTGCCAGACCAGTGGTTACGATGTCAGCACCTGCTACCGCACAGTCAACGATCTGCTTCGGAGTGCGGATGGCAGCGCAGATGATCTCAGTCTTGCCGTAGAAACCATAGTTCTTGTAAATCTCGACAATGTTCTTTATATATTCTTTGCAGTCCTCGCCGTTTGCCTCTTTCCAGCCGATGAACGGAGAAACGAACAGGGAACCGTTCTTTGCCGCGAAAATAGCCTGTGCCGGGGAGAATACCAGAGTCACGTTGGTGCGGATGCCCATCTGTTCCAGCTTTCTTGCAGCGGTAACGCCCGCCTCGGTACACGGAATCTTGATTGCAAAGTTCGGGCTGAGCGCAGCAACCTTCTTTGCCATCTCGATCATCTCATCTGCATCATCCAGATGCGGATTAATCTCTACGGATACCGGGAATCGATCGATACCTTCCAGCCCTTCTTCCTTGATCCAGTTCGCAATGTCGGTGATCGCGATCATGAACGGCTTGCCGCTCAGCATAATGTGGCGAGGGTTTGTAGTTACACCGTCGATGCCAAATGTTTTGTAAGCGTACTGAATCTCATCCAGTTTTGCGCTGTCCAGAAAATACTTCATTTCTGTTTCCTCCTTTTAATTGATTTAATTATTTAATTATTAAAAATACAAGGTAAATTAATATTTATTAGATATTTTTCTTTATTTGCGTTTTTACTATCATTATAATATAGCAATTATGCATATATGTCAATCACTTTTTTTTATTTATACAATAGTTTTTTAATCATTTTAATCAATTATTCTATTCCCTTACATTCCTGTAAAATTCTTCTGTCAGACCACTGCTTTCCGCAGCTCTTTTTAAATTTTGAAAAACTGACTGTTTAAACAAATAAAGAAAGCAGAACAGCCTGCCAGCCGTTTCTGCTTTTCTTTATTCCAGCGGCAGTCGTCGAACACATCACTGTCGCTGGTTATCCATTTCCGCCTGCACACAAGCCAAAAAACGCTCCCCGTACTTCTCATACTTAAACTCTCCCACGCCTGAAACATCCAGCATCTCCGCTTTGGTAGCCGGCTTCATGATGCACATATGGGTCAACGTCTTATCCGAAAATACTATATAAGGCGGCACCTTTTCTTCCTTTGCAATCTCTGTCCTGACAGCGCGCAGCTTCTCAAACAGCGTTTCCTCTGCTTCCGTAAACTCTGCGCCTCCCGCTGCGGCCAGCCCCTTCCTGCCTTTTCTTCCCTTTCCGGCACTTGCGCCGGCCACTTTGGCGGGATGCTCCGCTTCCCTGGCCATCTTCATGACCACCTGCTCTCCTTCTTCCAGGATCCCCTTTGACTTTCCTGTCAATTTCACAATCGCATACTCATCGTTTGTCACTGCCAGATATCCGTTCAGCATCAGATGGTTCATAACCTGGCGCAGCTTGTAGGCCGGTACCTTTGCCAGCTCCCCATAATGCGGGTTCTCATCCATCCTGTAATTGCGTATCTTGGCTGTGTTGGCCCCGCGGACCGTATCAATAATCACATTGGTTCCGTACCTCTGCCGGCAGCTCTTCGCACATCCAATGAGTATCCGGGAAATATCCGTCACATCCACTGTCTCAAACTGGCTCAGACAGTTGGAGCAATTGCCGCAGTAATTGCTTCCATACTCCCCAAAATATCTCAGTATGTAATCTCTCAGGCATTCATTGGTAAAGCAGTAAAAGGTCATCTTCCGCAGGCGTTCCCTGTCCCGCTCCATGACAATCTCCCGGGTTACGGGGTCCAACGCCTCGTTGTCCTGGTTATGGTCAATAAAGAACTGATTGGTTACCACATCCTGGCCGCCGTACAGAAGGATGCACTCTGAGGGCTCACCATCCCTTCCTGCCCTGCCGGCCTCCTGGTAATACGATTCCATGTTCTTCGGCATGTTATAATGCACCACAAACCTGACATTCGACTTGTCAATCCCCATGCCAAAGGCATTGGTGGCAACCATGATCTGGGCCCGGTCATATATAAAATCCTCCTGGTTATGCCTGCGCTCACTGTCGCTTAAGCCCGCATGATACCGGGTAACGGAAAATCCTTCCCGAATCAGCTGGCTGCAGACCTCCTCCACCACTTTCCTGGTCAGACAATAGATGATACCGCTTTCCCCCTTATGGCGTTCCAGGTAATTTACCATGGTGGCATATTTATCCTTGGGGGACTGTACGGCGAAGTAGAGATTAGGCCGGTTAAAGCCCGTGGTCATGACCTGGGGATTTCTGAGCATGAGTATGTCGATGATGTCGTCCCGCACCTGGGCTGTGGCGGTGGCTGTAAATGCGCTTACAACGGGCCGGTCCGGAAGCTGGTTTATGAAATCCACTATTTTCAGATAACTGGGCCTGAAATCCTGGCCCCACTGTGATACGCAATGGGCCTCGTCCACAGCTACCATGGATATCTTCACCTGGCCGCTCAGTGCAAACCGCAGGAAATCCTCAGACATCAGGCGCTCCGGAGCCACATAGATAATCGGATATCTGCCGGCCCTGGCCAGGTCTAGTACCTTATAATACTGCGCCGCAGTCAGCGAACTGTTAATGTAAGCAGCCAGGATTCCCACCTGGTTTAAGCTGCTTACCTGGTCCTTCATCAGAGAAATAAGCGGGGAAATGACCAGCGTGATTCCATCCATCATAAGGGCAGGTATTTGATAACAAAGGGATTTTCCGGCCCCAGTGGGCATGACTCCCAGCACGTCCCTTCCTTCCAGAATGTTCTGGATCAGCACATCCTGCCCATCCCTGAATGTGTCATAACCAAAATAATGTTTTAATATCTCATATTGTGTCATAATCAAACTCCTCTGTATTGCTCCGGCATAAAAGAACCCGGTAGTCTCTGTTCCCGGCGTTTAGCGCCGGACTTATCTTCAGCTGTGCTTCAGAACCATGGAAAAATGGCGAATATGCCCCGCAGCGGACCTGCTGTCTAAAGCAGATTAAACCGATTAAACATTATAGATGTAATTCATTATAACAAATCCGAAATAATAAAACAATGGTGATTTATATGCCGGATTAGGGTACCTGATTATCCGTGGATCGTCCCCGTTTTTATCAACCCCCGGAATCCGCCGCAGTCTCCGGCAATACCTCCCCCACGGTAAGCAAAACCCCTTCTTTTGGGGATTCCGGGAATAATACGGCCTCTGTTTCTATATATTTAAAGTAATTACTTCTGAAACAGGACCTATCCTTTATGAAAAACAGACTCAGAAGACTTCCCATGAAGAAGCTGTTACAGACCACCCTTCTGTTCGCCCTGGCCTTTTGTGCCGGACGGCTGGCCGCCCAGGTAGTAGAATACAACCGTCCTCCCGAAGCAGTGACCACCTCAGCCGACGGCAACTGGGGACTTAGTTTCCCGGGCGAGGGCCAGATGCCCGTTGGAAATGCCACTGCGGACTATCTGAAACAGTTCAATGCCTACTATGCCCAGAATACCCAGGATAAGGTCATCTACCTGACCTTTGACGCCGGTTATGAAAACGGAAACACAGCCGCCATCCTGGACGCCCTGAAAAAACACAATGTACACGCCACCTTTTTCCTGGTTGGAAATTATCTGCAGACCAGCCCGGACCTGGTAAAACGAATGGTAGCCGAGGGCCACAATGTGGGAAACCATACCTTCCACCATCCGGATATGTCGAAAATCTCCACGAAGGAGGCCTTTGAAAAGGAACTGAATGACCTGGAAACCCTGTACCAGCAGACCACGGGACAGCCAATGAAAAAATATTACCGTCCCCCCCAGGGCAAATACAGTGAAAGCAACCTGAAAATGGCCAATGACATGGGCTATAAGACTTTTTTCTGGAGTCTGGCCTATGTGGACTGGTATGAAGATAAGCAGCCCACCAAAGATGAGGCCTTCAAAAAGCTGCTGACCCGCATTCACCCCGGCGCCATTGTCCTGCTTCACAGCACCTCCAAGACAAACGGGCAGATTCTGGATGAACTCCTGACCAAGTGGGAGGAAATGGGGTATCATTTTGGAACCCTGGATGATTTGGCGGCGGCAGACCAGGCATAAAATGGCTGTTCCTTACTGCGTGTTCCTTACATATCATGGAAAGATAAATATCACGGAACTATAAATATCATGAAAAAATGCCGAAAGAACGCACTTTTAGTAAGGTGCGTCTTCCGGCATTTCATGTTTGGTTGATTATGTGACTGCGTTAAAATCTACAGCAGCTTTTCCTTCCACTCCGCCTCCTTAAATCCGGTGAGCACAAAGCCGTCCCCCACCACCAGCGGTCTTTTCACCAGCATCCCGTCCGTGGCCAGAAGCGCCAGCTGCTCGTCCTCACTCATGGACGGCAGCTTATCCTTCAGAGACATTTCCTTGTAGATATTTCCGCTGGTATTAAAAAAACGCTTCAGAGAAAGCCCGCTGTTCCCATACCATTCCCTTAATTCCTCCAGGGTGGGATTCTCCTCCCTGATGGGTCTCTCCACATAGGAAATCCCATTGGCATCCAGCCACTTTAAAGCCTTCTGACAGGTAGAGCATTTTTTGTAGCATAATACGGTAAGATTCATCTTCATTCCTCCATCTGTTCTATTTTCTTATTTGGCGGCAAACCGGATCGTTTTGGCTGAACCGTCAAAACAGAATGTATCTTCATTATAAGTAACCATATCCTCTGACGAATATGTAAGAAGAGAAGAATACGCGCCTTCCATCCATCCCCCGATTTCTTCCTCATGGCCTGCCGCGTTTTCCAACCGGGCAGCGTCAAGCTCCACAATTCGGACATTGCCAGGCCCTGCCGCCGCTTTTTCATCCACCTTTATGGATGGCTTCATCTCCCCGCTGCCGCCTGCCAGTACCGCCGCGCAGCTGCCCTCTGCTGTTATCTCTCCCTCTGATTCTTCCACTCTGAGCCTGCATGAATAAAGTCCGATTCCGGATTGGCCTGAGGCCAAAACCACACCGGTGCCTCCGGCAATATCCACCTCCGGACATGATATTCCCGCGCATGTTCCCTTTATATCCAGCTGTCCGCTCTCCAGGCGCAGGGCAGCCTGACTGTTTCCCGTTCTATTCCCCAAGATGCCTGCTGTCCCGGCTTCAATGTCCAGGCTTCCCTTTCCCCGGATGACCAGGGTGCCTGAATGTATGCGTATGCCTGCGCCTTCCGACCGGATCCAGCTGCCGCTGCCTTCCTTTAACTCAATGGTTAAGTCCCCTGTTATATCAATCCCGGGCCGGGGGGACTCCGTATTTTCCATGACTGTGTTTTCTTCAGATGTATCTTTTTCAACTGCGTTTTTTTCAGCTGCGTTTTCTATAACCGCATTATCCAATGTCAGCGTATAGCTGTCCCTGGAATTTCTCAGTCTCCATCCGTTTCCCTCCACCATTTTTCCACGTCCCGGAAGCTCCACTTTCCCTTCATTTCCCAGGTAAAGAGCTGTCAGCGGCACCTGCTCCCTGGACTGGGTCAGCCCAAATCTGGATGCCAGATATATGCCTGCGCTGGATATGGCAGTGCAGAATACAATGATAAGAATAATGAACACAACAGCCCGTACCGTCCTGCCCACAAATCCCCTGGAAATCTTATCCATATATATATTTCCTCCTGTTACAGTTTCGTTTATTTTATCATAAAGTAATCCATTTTTCCATTACTTGTGATATCATAGGAAAAAAGTGTGGTTACTGATTGGAACAGTTCAACCATGCAATAAGGAGGTTCTGTCTATGATAAATATACTCTGCTTCGGTGACTCCAACACATTCGGGACCAATCCCAAAGGAGGACGCCATTCCTGGAATACCCGCTGGCCCGGACGTCTTCAGGTTCTTCTGGGACCTGAATATTATGTGATCGAGGAAGGTATGGGCGGACGCACCACGGTCTGGGATGACCCGCTGGAGCCTGGCCGGTGCGGCATCCAGGCACTTCCCATGGCGCTCCAGAGCCATAAACCGCTGGACCTGGTCATTCTGCTTCTGGGCACAAATGACTGCAAGGCCCATTTTCATGCCTCGCCCAGGGTTATAACAAAGGGAATGGAAAATTTGTGCCACACGGTACAGGGATTTGATTACGGGGAAGGCTATAAGAAGCCAAAGATTCTGGTGATATCCCCTATCCATATAGGAAACGACATGGAGCACTGTCCATATGTCAGTTTTGACGAAACCGCTCCCGGCAAGTCAATGGCCCTTGCGCCACTCTATCAGGAACTGGCAAAGACTGAGGGATGTCTTTTCCTGGATGCCGCATCCCTGGCAGGCCCCAGCGGCCTGGACCAGCTTCATATGGACGCAAAGAACCATGGGGCATTGGCTGAGGGAATCGCTGAGATGGTGAAGGGGTATTTTGAACCGTAGGAGTGAAAAAAAGGCCGGAAAACGAATCTCGCTTTCCGGCTTTGTTGTCTCCCTGAACACATCTCCTCTGATGAATCAGCGCAAATCACAATCTGTATACGCTCCTAATCCTGTCCAGGCCTTACCTCCGCACTGATTAATAGAACCTGGCTATCTCCTGAACGGTGCTGCGCTTTGGCATCTGAGGGTCAGCCGCGCCGTATCCCAGGGCAATGACCGCCGCCACATCCTGGTCCTCCCCGATGGAGAGCAGCTCCCTCAGCTTGCCGGCATCCCTTATTCCCATTACCAGGGTGTCCAGACCCAAATCCTTTGCCTTCAGCAGCAGGTTCTGGTTATGCATCCCCAAATCGTAGCAGCCCCAGCCGTTTCCCAACTCATTGGAAGGGGTTCCGTCATTGTCATATCCTGAGCGGTTCTTAACAAAGGTGGCCACAATCAACACAGGCGCATCCTTACAGTTTGTCTGGTTAAAGGAGGGAAGGCAGGTTTCCTTTACATTTTTCAGCATATCGTCTGACATAACCACATAGTATCTGGCTGTCTGCGAATTCTTCCAGGACGGTGCAAGAGTGGCCGCCTTAAGGATCTCCTCCACCTGTTCACGGCTCACCTTCCTGTCCGGCTGGTACTTTCTCATGCTCCTTCTTTCTCTCAATACCGCATCTAATTCCATATAATGTTCCTCCTGTTCATTTTTTAATATCCGGAAACCGCTTTTAAAAGGTGGTTTTGATTCCAAAACATCCCGCAAACGCAGATGCCTCTGTCATCCGCCTGTAAAACTGAGGATAGAACCCTTCCCCGCTGTTATAAGGAGTTATATAAAACTGATTCAGCACATACATATCCACCGTTTTTCTGATATCCGGGTTTCCATTTTTCTCCAGGCCCGTACCCAGGTCCTTGAGAAAATAATGCCAGTCATTTACAAACTTCTCATATTCCTTCACATCCGGGGTGTCAATCCACTTGCGGACCTTCACCTTGCTTCTGTTCTCCCTGGGACACTCATGAACTTGCAGGAAATAGCGGAAGGACCTGTTCTCATACAGTCTTCCCAGTGGAAAGAGGCGGCAGAAACCGGGCCTGCAGGGATGGATACCGCACCTGCCCTCACTGTTCAGGAAGGAACATGCCTCATCCCGGCCCGTCATCCGGATGTTGGGCAGGATAATGCCATCCACCACATTTAACTCCAGAGGACCTGCCAGAAGCTGCTCCTGCGTCATCCCCAGATTTACCGTAAGGCGGAACATATCAAGCGGATCCAGTATGATGGATGACCCCATACCGCGGCAGCAGGCAAAGCAGCCTTCACAGCCGCCGCTGTCAGCCCTCACCATATCATTGGTACCATATAACTTTCCGTCGGATATCTCCTCCAGACTGACCTCTCGTTCCATATCCCCCAATACTCCTTTTCCAGCAGTTTCCATAAATATTTCTAACAAACAGTATACCACCCTTTCCCGGTTTCACGCAACCATGCTTTTATGGGCAGGGCCAACCTTATTCACCCTATTCTCTGTTTTTGAGCACAATGGCGGCTATGGCCAGACCCGCTATCACATCCATCCTCCTATGGCCCATGGAGGCAGCTGTATGCCCAGCGCCTTATTTAAGGGAATAAGTACCAGAGAGGTGAGGCCAATCTGGTTCAGGAAACAGACTCTTTCATACAGCTTCCCCCTGTCCCTCTCCTTACAGGCTTATTGCAGTAAATATATATAAAAAGGACAGAGGAGCCATGCGCCCGACCACGCGTGTCTCCTCTGCCATATGTATTCCTGATACCTTCTATTTCATCCGCTTCTTCATTTGCTGCCTATGTTCTGTATCTAATCCGGCCAATCCCTTGCCCGGTCCTCCAGGCAGGGACGATCCGGCAGACTGTACCGGTAGCATCTGCTGAATACGCCAATCTCTTCCAGGGTAGATACCATGCGGTACACAGTTGCCATACCGATAGCCGCATCACGCTTTGCCGCCTCGTAGTATATTTCTTTGCAGCAGTTCCACTTTCCGCTCAGTATGACATCCAGAAGGACCATACGCTGTTTGGTCATGCGTTTCCCCTGGCTCCTCAGTTCCTGGATAACCCGCTCCTTCTGCCATGTGCGGGACTCCTCACTTTGTTTCCATGGCATATCACTTCAGCTCCTTTATTAACCAATATGATGGGTTCCTGCCATTGTCGAAGATATTTTTATCCCCTCCTCCACCAAGTAAGTCAAAGCTAACTCAGCTTTCTAAAATATGCAGTCAGACACTCCTATTCCCTGTTGCCCACAGAAAGCAGAACATTCTGACCGCATATATAGATTAGCATCAACTAACTTTCTTGTCAAGAATTTTTTATATGGTTTTACTATCATTTTTCCGGCATTTTTCCATCAGCCCTTATCCTTCAGATTGATCCCCGCCAGCGCCTTGGCAAATGCATTGTTAACCGGCTCCCCGGCTTCCTTTTTCTGCTGGTTCAGATACCGGGCCACATCCTTTTTTGACACACCGGCGCCTTCCTTTTTCCTGCGCTCCTGAAAGGCCTTCAGCTTCTCCTTATGACCGCACCTGCATACAAATATCTGGGCGTCCCCCTTGCCCTTAAGCTCCATCTTCTTATGGCAGACAGGGCATCTGGCATTGGAGGTGCGTGAAATGACCTCCCGGTGGCCGCACTCCCGGTCCTGGCACACCAGCATCTCCGTGTTCTTTCCCTTTACGGCCAGCATCCGTTTTCCGCACACAGGGCACTTTGTGTTGGTCAGGTTGTCGTGGCGGAAAGAACCTTCTCCTGTCTTAATCTGACGGATCAGTTCCTGGGAATATCCCCTGATGTCCTTCATAAACGCGCCCCTTTTCAGGCTTCCCTTTGCAATGCCCGACAGCTTCATCTCCCAGTCCGCTGTCAGTTCCGGCTTTTTCAGGTCCTCAGGCACCAGCTCCAGAAGCTGCCTGGCCTTGGATGTGAGATAGATATCCTTGCCCCGCTTTTCAAGAAGAAAGCCGGAAAACAGTTTTTCTATTATATCTGCCCTGGTGGCAACGGTTCCCAGACCGCCTGTCTCTCCCAGAGTCTTTGCCATGGCCTTATCCTTTGTCTCCATGTACGCCACGGGATTTTCCATGGCGGAGAGCAGAGTTGCCTCATTAAACGGGGCAGGCGGTTTTGTCTTGTCCTCTGTCATCTTAATGGACAGGCCTTTTAACACATCCCCCTTCTTAAGGTCCGGCAGCTGCTGGTCCTTTACCTCCGGCTCGTCCCCTTCTTTCCCTTCTTCCCCGTCATCCACAGCCGTGTCGTAAGCAGCCTTCCAGCCCTGGCTCTTTACAATCCTTCCTTTAGCAATAAAGCGCTGTCCCCCGATATCCGCTTCCAGGCTGGTCTCGTCATATTCAAAAGGCGGATACAGCACAGCCAGGAATCTGCGCACCACCAAATCATAAATCCTGCGTTCATCAATGGTCATATGGTCCATCTGTACAAACTGTTCCGTGGGTATGATGGCATGATGGTCTGATACCTTGCTATTATCCACAAAAAACGGTTTTGACGGCAGGGGCTGGTTCACCAGACGGCCGGCCAGCGTCTTATAGGGACCGATGGAGCACGCCTTCAGGCGCTCCTTAAGGGTCGGGACAATATCTGCGCTCAGATATCTGGAATCGGTTCTGGGATAAGTCAGGACTTTATGATTCTCATAGAGGCTCTGCATAATGTTCAGCGTGTCCTTGGCTGAGTAGTTAAACCGCCTGTTGGCATCCCTCTGCAGCTCCGTCAGGTCATAGAGAAGCGGAGGCAGCGTCTTTTTAGGCGTCCGCTTTACCTCAGCCACAACGGCCGGTTCCCCCTTAAGGTCCTTGGCCAGTTCCTCCATCCGGCCGCGTTCAAAGGAACGGCGGCTGCCTGTTTTGGCATCCTGCCAGGTAAGGACCAGTCCGTCCTTTCTGGCCTGGAGCCCAAAATACGGATGGGGCACAAATGCGCGTATCTGCGCCTCCCGCTTTGCTATCATGGCAAGGGTCGGGGTCTGGACACGGCCGCAGGAGAGCTGGGCATTGTATTTGCAGGTCAGGGCCCTGGTGGCATTGATGCCCACCAGCCAGTCCGCCTCTGCCCTGCACATGGCTGCGTCGTACAGGTTATTGTATTCCCTTCCGTCCTTCAGGTTTGCAAATCCCTCCCTGATAGCCTTATCAGTCACGGATGATATCCACAGACGCCGGATGGGTTTATTGCACCCTGTCTTTTTCAAAATCAGCCGGGCCACCAGCTCTCCTTCCCTTCCGGCATCCGTGGCAATGATAATATCCCCCACATCCCCGCGGTAAATCTGGTTCTTTACAGCCTGGTACTGTTTTGAGGTCTGCTTGATAACCTCAAGCTTAAATACCTCAGGCATTATGGGAAGGTCCTCCATCTTCCACTCTTTATACTTTTTGTCGTAATCCTCCGGGTCTGCCAGGGTCACCAGATGGCCCAGCCCCCAGGTAACCACGTAACGTTCCCCCTCAATGGCGCCGTTTATATTTTTTCCACATTTAAGAATCCGGGCAATATCCCGGGCAACAGAAGGCTTTTCTGCTATTACAAGTGATTTCATTGAATCTTCCTTTCCACGTACCGCTGCTTTTATTCTAGCACATTCCCCCCGGCCTGTCACCGCTGTTTTCATTTCTTCATATCTTTGCCGTGTGCTTCATGTGCTCTCCCGCATTTGCGGCTTCCCGCCTGTACCAGGGCATGGACGTCAGCAGCTGGCAGGGCGATATTGATTACCAGGCAGTCCGGGCAGCCGTTTGGGATACGGTCCTGCCTTATATGCGGACTCCTATAACGCCGCGTACCTGTGGAACAGCGGCTTTTCCTCCTGACCCCTGTGGGCGGCAGACTACGATGTAAACCAGCGGGAAAGCACAGGCCCATGGGATTCCCGGGACGGTTTCCAGTACTCGGACAGGGGACGGGCAGCGGGAGTAAACGGCGATGTGAACATGGACTTCTTCAAGGACTCCATGTTCATTCACTCCCAGACATCTCAGCCCGAACCATCTCCCGGCGGCATAGGAGCCCTTCTCACCTGCAGGGTTCAGGGCGGCGACACCCTCTGGGGTATCTCCAGAAGATTCGGTACCACGGTAGGCCGGCTGGCTGCTCCGAACCATATCTCCAATCCAAATGTAATCTGCAAAGGACAGATTCTGGAGATTCCGGATATCCTGAAAGCCTGACCGGCTCCGGGATATCCCCGCCTTTTTTAAATCTTCTGCTGTCGGCCGGACCGCAGCTGGCTGGTCAGCAGATTACCGACCGTATCCGCAAGCTGACCCATCCCCCTGATTCTGACGAAGCTGCTTCCGTATATCTTCCGGGCGCCTTCCAGGTCGCTGTCCAGACCGTAAAATACAGCCATCACCTTGATACCCTGCTTTTTAAGCTGCCGCACCTCCATGGCCGTATCCTCAATGCCTGCATCCCCCGAATATACCTTTCCCCGCGCCGCCCCGGAAACAGGCGCCATCCGCTGTTCGTCATTGGGGCTGGCGTCTGTCAGCACAATGAGCAGGCGTTTCTCACAGGGGGATTGTCCCGCCAGATGGCCCGCTGCCCTGAGGGCCAGGCCATCCCGGTTCCATCCGGCTGCCACATAGTCAAGAATTCCTTTGTTCTTCTCCTTTTCCTCATAACCGCGGAATATACGAAACACTGTGTAGTTCTGGATGGCGGAAAAGGAATACACCTGAACCGGTATCCCGCAGCGGGTCAGGCTCTCGGCAATGACATATCCCTGTGCTGCTATAACGGCTTCATGTCCCATACGCGACGCGGACGCGTCCAGCATCAAATCCACGGAAACATTCTGCCGTTCTTCCTCTGAAACCTTCAGAAACACACGGTCATCCTCCAGATACACTGTCCGCCAGACCGATTCCCCCATCAATTTTCCCTGCCGGCTTTTCTCCGGCACAGGCTGCAAATCTACCAGAAGGGTATTGCGAATCTGTTCCATCAGGCGCCGTATGCTGTTCTCATATTCTGACCTGTTCTTTTCAAACTGTTCCCTGTTCTTTTTTCTCTGCTGCGCCGCCTCCCACAGCTGTCTGGCCGATTCCCCGCGGTCCGGGTCCTGCCGGAATTTTTCTCCTCTGGTAAAATGGAGTCCGCACGTACTGTGGCATCCCGTGCATAGCATATGACGGATAGCCTGATTTTGCCGCTCTCCGTACATGGAAACACCATAGCAGGCGTCAATATAGGAACGGACCGCCTCCTCACGCCGTTTCGAGGATGCCTCCGGCCAGAAGCAAAAGCCTTTGGCGGCATCAGAAGGCTTTTTATGGGCCTTTCCGGATGTTTCACTTTGGTCATCACCGGATTCAGGAGACTCCTGACCATGCTCATTCAGTGTATTCCTGACAATGACGCCGCGGGCAGGCCGTACAAAGCGGAAGGGCTTAATCATCCCTTTTATCCGTTTTCTGTTTTCTTTTCTCTTTTGTTCTGAACGGCAGTCAAACCGGAAATATTTCCACAATATACCGGAAACACGTTCCATGATTTCATCGGTGTCAGCAGCTCCGTCAAAGGACAGGCCGGACAAAATTCCCCGCTCCCACGGCGTCACTTCGGGCTTCTCTCCCAGCACCAGCCTGCCCCAGCCCGTCTGAAGGGACTGGACCAGCTTTTCCTGAGCTGACCATTTGGATTCCTCCAATACCTGGGCCCAGTATTCCCCGCGCAGCTCCTCCAGGGCAGGACGGCCTTCCCGTTCCTTCTCATAAGCGCCGCATTCCAGGCCGAGCCAGAATATGGTATCATAGATATCCTGAAGCGCCGTGCCCTGAAAAGCCCCGAACAGCTCTGACAATTTCCCGCCGTCATACCATCTGTGGACATAACCGATTATACTGTTGAGATAAAGGTCTGCCTTTCCGTACCGGTCAAAGGCCATGAATTCCGGGTGGAAGGAATGGTCCTCTGCCGCAGTCCATATCATGTTGAGGGCCCGGCGCTCCTCTCCGTCATATTCCCGCATCTCCATATCAGTCTGCAAACAGCTTCTCCCTTTCCAGTTTTTTAGGAATCCTTGCCCTGATTAAATCCCGCACCAGGTTCTGTTCATATGGGTCAAAGGATTTGTTGGTAAGTCCCATATCCAGGGCAGCTCCCGCATCCAGCCCTTTCTCCATAAGCCGGACAGCATCCAGCAGTCCCCTAAGGTCCAGGGGGCGGGTGGAAAGCTGGGCGCTTTGGCATTTTCTATCTATATCCAGAAACAGCTGGACAAACTGCCTGGCATAAGTTCTCTTAAGACCAGGATACTCCCGGCTCATAAGCTTTTCCAGATTTTCCCCGGATATGGCCGGCATCTGCAGGCAGGCAAATCTGGAAGTCAGGGCCTCGTTCAGCTCTCTTGTGCCCGCATACCCATAGTTCATGGTGGCAATGAACCGGGTCCCCCCATCCATATGCACCACATCGTAGCCCGGCACATCTATGGTCCGCCTGAAATCCAAAATTCCATGGAGCACGGCCAGGGCCTCGTTTCTGGCCATGTTGATTTCATCCAGGACCCCAAAGCCCCCGCTGATTCCGCAGCGGTACACCGGCCCCGGCCGGAACACAACGGCTCCGTTTTGAAATGTATCTGTTCCTATCAGGCCGGACGCATCCATGTTGACGTGAAGGGAGATGTCCCAAACCGGCCTTCCAAAAGCTGCCGCCAGATTCTGGGCCAGTATGTTCTTTCCCGTTGCCTTTGGTCCTGCGAGAAGCAGGTTCTGACCGCACAAAAGGGCTGCAATGGCCTGCTCCCATACCTCCCTTCCATAATACAGGTACCGGGGCACAGGTATCCTGCCCCGTTCCTCCTCCCTGACCGGGTGGGAAGCTCTGAAATCCACGATTCCCTGGATTAAGCTGCTGTTTATCTTTTCCTCTTTTAAGAATTCAATCACCGTCATGCCCTCTTCCTCTTTTTTACAGTCTGATTGTAGCACAGAATTCTTTAATGGTGCGGGTTTTTTGTGGTTTTGAGAAAATAATTTTAAAAGGTTTTGTGAACATGTTTTTGGGGCAGGACCCTCTTCCATACCTGGGTGTCAAGGGACGGATTGCCGGCATCAATGTATACCGAGGTAATCCGTATCAAGGACCGGAACGCGGATAAAATTTTCAGAAAAGCGGAAAGGCAGCTGTATCAAAGGAAGATCTGCGCCGCATGGAGGCCATGCTTTATGCCCTGGCCACCAAATTTCTCGACAAAACAGAATTAAGGAAGGTAACGGAGAAGATTAATATGGCACTGCTCGGACAGCTGCTTATGGAGGATGGAATTGGAAAGGGAGAAATGACCAAGCTCATATCTCTGGTCATGAAGAAAATGAAAAAAGGACTTTTCCCGGAAGAGACAGCAGAGCTGCCGGAAAAAAGCCCGGATTGCGTCAGCCGGATTTATGCCGCAGTGCAGGCCAATCCCAGACTTTTTATTTCGCTTTTTATTTCACCTTTTATTTCATTTCACCGTCATCACAAACCGTTCCCGGTCATCCTTCACATTATACCGGTACCGGTCCTTTTCCGGCTGGGCATACCGCACCTCACAGCACCTGATTCCCAACCGCCTGGCCGTCTCATTGGTATATATGTCCATGGTTATTTCCGCCGGATATCCCATGTCATAGCTGAACCGCACATCACGGAATTCATTGTTGATACATGTTTCAATCATTTTCCTGGCAAATGCCTCCTTATCCCCAATGTACAGCTTATTCGCTACAATAGTCATGTATTCTGTCCTCTTTCCATCCCAGGAGGAAGATATGGTATTCCTCACCGACACGCCCCTTCCCCACTGCAGATATATGCAAAGGGCCATCAGAACCAGCGATGCCCGCATCAGTCTTTTTCTCATTTTCATCATACCCCTCACCTGTATTATCATACACATTGTACTCTAATACAGCTTATATTTCAATACATCCGGGAATATACTTATATGGAAAGGCGGGGGATGGCATGCATATTGAGATTGATTTGGAGCGTCTGCTGAAGGAAAAAGAGAAAAGTAAAAACTTTGTCTGTGAAAAATGCGGTTTGCAGCGGACTCAGTTCAATAATTACTGCAAGAACAAGGTATCCCGCGTTGACCTTACCATTCTTGCCAAGATATGCGATTGTCTGGACTGTACGCCCAATGATATATTGAAAATAGTAAAAGAGACGGCAAAAGATGAATAGAACGCATGACGCCATGTGAAGCTATTCATCTTTTTTTGCGCCTGTATTCCCGATAAACAAAATTAAGCGGTAAAATTCAATCCGTTCTGGTGTAATATCTTGCAAGATTTTCCCTTCCCATTGTGTTAAAATAGCAGAAAAGCAGTTTAAAAGGAGCAGCAAAATGATACAGGAGCAGGAACAGCGCCGGGCCTATTATGATAAGGACCTTAAGATAGAAGCCTACAATCTGAGCGGGGTCGTGCAGAAATTCCCCAATCATTTCCACGAATATTACGTCATAGGCTTTGTGGAGGGCGGCAAAAGGCACCTCTGGTGCCGGAACAAAGAGTATGATGTCAGCGCCGGGGATTTGATTCTCTTCAATCCCAGAGACAACCATTACTGCGCCCCCATAGACGGGGAGCCGCTGGACTACCGTGCCGTCAACATCGAGCCCTCTGTCATGGAACAGGCGGTAAGAGAAATCACCGGCCGGGAATTCATCCCGCGCTTTACCCAGAACGTGGTGTACCGCAGCGACATAACCCAGTCCGTATCCGGCTTATACAGCGCCATATTGCGCCGGGCCTCAAGGCTTGAAAAGGAGGAAGCCCTGTTCTTTCTTTTGGAGCAGGTTCTCCAGGAGTATGCCGCTCCATTTAAGGAAGAGGATATATCCAAGCCCGATGACCGTATCCAAAACCTGTGCACCTATATGGAGGAGCATTTTTCAGAAAATATAAGCCTGGATGAACTGCTGTCCATGACCACCTTTGGAAAATCCTATCTGCTGCGCTCGTTTACAAAGCAGGTGGGTGTTTCCCCTTACCGCTACCTCCAGACCATCCGCCTGGACAAGGCCAAAAAATTCCTTGAACAGGGCATACCGCCTGTGGAAGCAACGGCCATGGCCGGATTTTCAGACCAGAGCCATTTCACTAACTTTTTTAAGGAGTTTATCGGGCTCACTCCCAGACAGTATCAGAAAATATTCTTATCAGAACCTGATAAGGAACAAAAGGAGCGACATCATGAAGCTTAACCGTACCGCCGCAGGCCATTTGGCCGCATTTGTAACCATCCTTATATGGGGAACCACCTTCATATCCACCAAGATGCTGCTTCGGACATTCAGTCCTGTGGAAATCCTGTTTATCCGATTTGTCATTGGATATCTGGCGCTGTGGCTGGTCTGCCCCCGCTCCCTGCGCCTTTCCTCCGCCCGGCAGGAAGCACTCTACGCGGCGGCGGGTTTCTGCGGCGTTGCCATTTACTATCTCCTGGAAAATATCGCTCTCACTTATACCCTGGCATCCAACGTGGGAGTTATCATCTCCATTGCGCCTTTCTTTACCGCTATCCTGGGTTGGATGTTCCTGGGAGGAGAGAGGCCGCGTTTCAGGTTCTTTGCCGGATTTCTGCTGGCCATGGCAGGCATCAGCCTGATTAGCTTCGGCAATGAGACCGCCTTATCCCTTAATCCCACAGGAGATTTGCTGGCCGTGGCTGCCGCGGTCATATGGGCCGTGTATTCCACTCTCACAAAAAAAATAAGCGCGTTGGGCCACGGCACTGTCCAGAGCACCAGAAGGACCTTTTTCTACGGGATCCTATTTATGGTACCGGCTCTGGCCTTCATGGATTTCCGCATGACGCCGGTTCAGTTTACCGATATGAAAAATATCCTGAATCTTTTATTCCTTGGACTGGGCGCATCCGCACTGTGTTTCGTAACCTGGAATACAGGCGTAAAGATACTGGGCGCCGTTAAAACCAGCATATACATCTACATGGTGCCGGTCATCACCACCCTGACTTCGGCCCTTATATTAAAAGAGCCGGTAACTGTACCGGCCGCATTGGGAATCATAATGACACTGGCCGGATTGTTTTTATCCGAACAGAAAACCACGGGCAAAGGAGAACCAAAGATATGGACCACCAAAATGAAAAATGTGTAATGGTAATCGATGAAAAGCTGCCCACCGGCATCATAGCCAATACAGCCGGAATCATGGGAATTACCCTTGGAAAAAAACTCCCCGAAACAGTTGGACCCGATGTGTCCGACCGAAACGGAAGGTTCCATCCGGGCATTATAGCAATTCCGGTTCCCATCCTGAGGGCAAGTAAAGAAAAATTAAAAGAGCTGAGACTTAAGCTTTACGACCCCTGCTTTTCAGAGCTGACAGTAGTGGATTTTTCCGATGTGGCGCAGAGCTGCAATGACTACGGTGAATACATATCAAAAGCCGCCCAGACTGACGGCGACAGCTTCCAGTACTTCGGCATCGGCATCTGCGGCGCCAAAAAGCTGGTAAATAAACTGACCGGGAACCTGCCTCTTCTGAGGTAGGCCCCGGTCTTTCCTATTCTCCCTGGATAACCCTCTGGATATGGATGGCGAGAAAGCCTGCCTCCTGAGAGGCCACAGACATCCCCAGCCGCTTTTCCATATCCCCGCACACATCCACTGCCGCCTGGTAAGGCCCCGGAAAGGCATCCCTTGCATATGCCTCCATGTCCAGACTCACCGGCTCTCCCTTTCGGATGCGGGCAATCATATACCGCAGATGGCTCACCAGCCGGTTATACCCCAGAGAGTCCGCTGCCAGCTTAATGCCCATCTTCTCTTCTATGCTGCGGATACTGTCCTGTACCAGCCTGGCCATATCCATGGAATGGGCCACATTCTCCTCAGATGACCCGGCGTGGATGTGAAGGGTAATGTATCCCACCTCATCTTCGGATATGACAATGCCTGTCATTTCACGAATGATTTCCCTGCCTTCCATGGCAGCCTGGTATTCCCGGTCAAACAGAGCCTTTATATCCTGGTTAAAAGGATTTGGAAGCTCCCTCCCTTCCCTGGCCCTGCCTGCGGCCAGGGCAATATGGTCCGCCATGGGTATCAGAATGTCTGAACTGATATCCCCCAGCGTTTTCCTGGCCGACTCGATTATATTTCCCGCCGCCTCGATAAAGACCGGGTCTATGCTGTTCACCTGCTGCAGCGCCGTGGATTTTCCGGTCACAAGCTCATACCGCTTTGCCTCTTTCACCTGCTCCAACCGCTCCCCGGTCCGGTGACCGAAGCCTATTCCGTTTCCCAGCAGAATCAGTTCCCTGCCGGTATCTCCATCCAAAACCAGTATTCCATTGTTGTTTAATACTTTGATGATGCGGTACATAAACCCCTCCCCGTCCACAGCGCTGCCGGACTCTGCCGCGCGCCGCGCCGCTGCCCTTTCCTATACGGTCATTATACCTAATATCCCAAAAAACATCTACATTTGAATGAGATTTTTCCGCCCCGGCATACCATTTCTATATTCACCCCTTTAGTACCATCCGATTTCATCCAGCGCCCGTACCTCTCCGGTCTTAACCATGTGAATCTCACGGCCTTCCGTGAGACCGGTAAATACAGCCATACAAGCCTCGGACGCGGCGTTGGCCCTGATATATTCCAGGTCGAATTCCATCAGTTTCTGGCCTTTCTTTACCTTCTGCCCATCCTTCACAAAGGTCTCAAACCCCTTTCCGTCCAGCTTCACCGTATCCACACCGATATGCAGCAGATACTCCATACCGTCCCCGGTTTTCAGGCCAATGGCATGCTTAGAAGGAAACACAAACAGCACCTCTCCATCCTCCGGCGCCAGCACCTGCCCGTCTGCCGGTATGACCATGTAGCCGTCGCCCATGGCCTTGCTGGAAAATGCCTCGTCCGGCGCCTCCGTGATGGAGGCCGCTTTGCCGTTAAAGGGCGAGCAGATGATGTGCTTTTCCTGGCAGGATTCAGCATCTTCCTCCAAAGCCTCATCCGGTGCCTGCGCAAGATACTGCTCCAGATTTGACTTTATCACAGTTACGTTAGGTCCATAAATTACCTGAATTCCCTGTCCCTTTTTAATGACGCCCACTGCTCCGGTGGCCTTTAACAGCCTCTCATCCACCAAAGCCGGGCTATCCACGGAACATCTGAGACGTGTGGCGCAGCAGTCCACGGAGGTAATGTTTCTCTTTCCTCCCAGTCCCCTGGCAATATCCATGCTGAGGGCGTCTTTATCCCCGTTTCCTCCATTTTCCCCGCCTGCCGGACCTGCCACTCCTGCCGCGCCTGCCGATTTCCTGGCGTTCACATCCGCCTTTGTGTAAAGCTTTGTCTCCTCGTCCTCATCCTCCCTGCCCGGAGTCTTTAAGTCAAACCTCTTAATCAGGAAGCTGAAAATAAAGTAGTACAGCAGGAAATATATGATTCCTACCGGGATAATTCTCATCCAGCTGGTTTTTTCATTTCCCTGAAGGATGCCAAATATAAGCAAATCCAGGAAGCCGCCTGAGAAGGTAAGTCCCACCGCGATATTCAGTATATGGGCAATCATGTAGGCGCTGCCTGCCAGAATCACCTGTACGGCAAAGAGCATAGGCGCCACAAACAGGAAAGAAAACTCAATGGGCTCTGTAATACCGGTCAGCATACTGGCCAGAGCTGCGGACAGGAGAAGTCCTCCCGCGGCCTTTCTCTTTTCCGGTTTTGCCGAGCGGTACATGGCCAGGGCAGCGCCTGGAAGGCCGAATATCATGAAGATAAACTCACCGGAGAAATACCTGGTGGCATCCGCGCTGAAATGGATCACATCCGGCGAAGCCAGCTGTGCGAAGAAAATGTTCTGGCCGCCCTGAATCAGATTTCCGTCCACCATCATGGTGCCGCCCACAGCGGTCTGCCAGAATGGCATGTAGAATACGTGGTGAAGTCCAAAGGGAATCAACGCCCTCTTTATAATACCGAAAATCAATGTGCCTGCATATCCTGTCCCCGTCACCAGGCCGCCCAGGGCAAATATGGCGTTCTGTACAACCGGCCATATGAAGTACATCACCATACCCACCCCTACATAGGCCACCGTGGATATGATGGGCACAAAACGGGAACCGCCGAAAAATGAGATGGCATTGGGCAGCGCAATCTTGTGGTAACGGTTGTGGAGCGCCGCCACTCCCAGGCCCACGATGATGCCTCCGAACACGCCCATCTGCAAGGTCTGGATGCCGCACACAGAAGCAATGGTGCCGTCCAGGACGCCGGGGGCAACGGTACCGTCCGGAAGAATCTTTCCCGTGATGATCAGCACCGCGTTGATGGATACATGCATGACAAAAAACGCAATCATGGCTGAAAGGGCCGCCACCTCTTTCTCAGCCTTGGCCATGCCAATGGCAACTCCCACTGCAAATATAATGGGGAGATTGTCAAATATGACATTTCCCGCCTTGGTCATGATGACCAGCAGGGCGTTTAACATGGTTTTGTCGCCCAGAATCCGTTCCAGACCGTACGTCTGAATGGTGGTGGCATTGGTAAAGGAACTGCCGATGCCTAACAGCAGTCCCGCCACCGGCAGCACTGCAATGGGAAGCATGAAGCTGCGTCCCACTCTTTGAAGAACACCAAATATCCTGTCTTTCATTTTCCTTCTCTCCTGTCTTTTTCTTCCAACCGCGCACCCTGGCTGTCCGGACACAAAAAAGACATTAACCGTTAAGAACACTGTCTCCAATGTCCTCTTTCAGTTAATGCCTGCATCACCAGTAACACGCTCTTTATTCTGTTGCGCATTAAGTATAAACAAAAGACAGGTTTTATGTCAATCCGAATTGTGCACTAATTTTCTTTTGTCTTTTTGTGCAAATATGACAAACTCCCGTTTTCTATTCCAGCGTCAGCCCAAAGTCCAGCTCATAGTAATTCCCCTCGCTGTCCCGGTAGGCATAGGCCTTTCCATTTTCATCCTTCATGGACTCCGGCATGTATTTGTCCTTGTGGTACCCCGGCACGTCGTTGTGGGATATGCATATGCCGTCCCGGTCCACCCGGATAACGCTGTCGTCCTTTGGAAGGGTAATGGGCATCCTGCCGGTAGGTGCGCACCTTCCCATGATGACGTCCAGGACCGCGTCCGTATAGGTATCAAATCCAGCCAGAAGGGCGTCCGCACAGGGCTCCACGTTCCCCACTTCCCAGGCCAGGGTGAAATTAATATTGGAAATTACCCTTCCCCCCCTGCGGTGAAGGGACTCGTAAATCTCCCGGATTCTCCCGGCCCCCAGCAGGGTGGTCTCCTGGTGGAAGGAATCCGCCGGACGGCCCTCGCTGTCCACATCCCGCACCTGTTTGTTCTCACAGATATCCAGCTCCAAATATCCCTTAGTGGAATGGAAGTATTCGCCTGAGCTTGGCCGGATGAACAGAATGGCGAAATCCGCTTCCCTGTAATCTTCTGTCAGCTCCGCCTGAAACCTTTCCGCAAAGGACCTTTTGACTGCCTCCGTCTCCTTGGCGGCAGCCTCTGCTTCACAGCCAAAGCATTCCACATACACCTTCCTGCCTGCCGTCTTTTCCGTATCCAGGGGAATCAGGCCCTCTCTGTTCTTTAAGAGCACCACGGACTGCTGATGCACCCGGTAAGCGTCCTCCCAGTGCTTCTTTGTGGCCACCACCTGTTCCGCTTCCTCAGGGTCGCGGTATGGGTTGTCGAACATACCCAGTTCAAACTTTTCCTTTAAGGTCCTTGTCACCGCCCTTGTAAGCGCCTCATCGGTCAGCACCAGATCACTGGCCCGGTACCCCCGGGGCACCGGATGGCCCTGGGTCGTGTAATATCCATTCCTTCCGCGCTCATATGCCTCCCTGGCGGAAAACACATCCAACGACCCGCTGATGATATCCACTCCGGTATTGACAGCCAGCGCGATTCTGGAAGGCACATCCAGCTCCTCCACGCCCCAGGCCATCTTATTGGAGATGCCGGAGTCGCTGTTCACATATCCCTTAAATCCCATCTTCTCCCGCAGAAGCCCCTGTATGAAGGCCCTGTTAAACGCAAAGCCTACCGGCTCCATTTCCATGGCATCTCCGTCCGGCCCATACTGGGACTTGCTCTTGGCAGCCGATGGTTTGGCATAATACGGCATGATGGAGGATGCCTTTTTGTCTATGGCTGTCCGGAAGGCAGGCAGGTGGTATGTGCGCAGGCTGTCCTCTGTCTGGTACACATTCCACTGTCCCTGGACATAGTGGGGGTCGAATCCGTTTTCCCTGGCTCCGCCTCCCGGGAAATGCTTGATGGTGACGGCCACCCCGTCCCTTGTGACTCCCTGGCTGCTTCCCTGTATGCCGGGAATCAGACGCTCCATGATGGCGCACACAAGCTCCGGATCCTCGCCAAAGGTTCCATAGGACCGCTGCCACCTGGGATCTGTCATGACATCGGCCATGTACATATATCCCTTTTTCATCCCCACTGCATCCCATTCCATCCGGATACACCGGGCAAAGCTGTCTATGAGTTCCGGTCCGTTTCCCCGGACAGCCGCCGCGATTCCCATGGTCCCGGGCCAGGTGGCAAATACGCCTGCCGCATCGTTCATGCCGAATACAATCTCCCCGTGCTCATTCCTGGAATTGGAAAGGACCATCACAGGCAGGGCATGGCCGGTTCCCTCCGCCACCATATTAAGCTGGTTAATCCAGTCCGCCAGTTCGCCCGGCCTGGGGTTCTGACGCAGGATGAAATGGCGTATGCCCATTTCCTTTACCGTGCAGGTGGTTCCATACGTTTTTTCCACATTGAAAATGGACTCGTCCTGCTCCACAATCTCCTCGTTGAGAAGGCCGCTTTCATCCACCTTTGTCCTGTCCTCCTGGTAAATTCCCATCTTCCAGGAGTTGACGAACAGCATGCCGATTTTCTCGTCAGCAGACAATTCCGCCGCCAGGGAAGCCGCCCTTTTGGCGGGAGTGTTGCGCCAATCCTTATAGGGAGCCAGCCTTCCATCCCCTGTCAGGTCCCTGAAATACAGCCCGTCCTTTTCGATCACCGGCTTTACGGTAACTCCGATGACAGGACCGTTTTCATTTTTATAAAAATGAATGTTAGTTGATGCCTTATTCATATCGTTTCAATCCCTTCTGCGTTTACGCTCTGTTTTCATTCTGTACCGCTTCTGCGGCAGCGGCTTTTGTAGCTCCGTTCAGATGCGGTCCCTTTCCGGTCCGTACTTCCCTCCTGTTTTCCAGCTCTTCCTGGATTTCAGCCATTTTCACCTTATCCAGATTGTACCAGCGCATGGCTATGATTGTGGCGATATGGCCCAGGATAGGCACGATACAGAAGCATACCATGATGGCCATGTTAAAGGTGGCGTTTACGGGCTCATTGGGCTTTATCACCACATTTCCCACGCCGGCCAGCGTCAGGGCAAATCCCTGAATCATGGCGGAGAAGGAGGATATGATTTTATCAATAAAGGAGAACATGGTCCCCATCATACCGGGTACAAAACGGCCGCTGCGGTACATCTCATAATCTGTACAGTCCGCAATCATGGGGATGATGCCTGAGTTTCCCATGCTGGCCAGACATTTCTGCGCCAGGAACATCCCTAAGAATACAGCCGGCACATTCGGGTCAGGTCCAACCACAAACATTATGGCCAGCATAGTCATGGATCCCCATGTTCCCAGGAGGAAGGTACGCTTAAGCCCGAACCTTCTGGACACAAACACGCCGCCGATGGAAATGGCTACTAACGGTGCGATGAGGATACTTGAAAATACGCCCTGAAGCCTGGAATTCAGCAGCATATTGGCAAACAGGTATGTCATGGTGCCGCTCATGAGCAGCTGTCCCAGTTTATCCGTGGCAGCGGAGATAATCAGCATCTGAATGGGACGGTTGTGCATGACGATATCCTTGTAATCTCTGAACTTTACCTTTGGCCGGAAGCCCTCCTGGCCAAAGAATTCAGGCCGGTCCTTTGCGCTGATTCCGATGATGGCAAGAATGGTAAACGTAAAGGATATGACTGCCAGAAGGATAACCGCCTCCTTCCACATGGCAGGATTTATCATACCCAGGCTCTTTCCGTTCTCACCCGCAAATTCCCCAACCGAATATTTTTCAGCCAGAATGGTGGTGATAAGCATGGGCACAAGAGCGCTGGCCATTTGGGTCAGGACACTGTCAAACCCGGCAAATATGGGACGCTGCCTGGGATTGTTGGTGAGCACGGCCTGGCCTGCCTTGGTGACAACGGTCTGGCAGGTATAGCCGATAATATAAATAACGTAAAATACGGTGGTAAACATATATTTCCGGGAAATGCTCCAGGCGGACGGCGTATTGAAAATCACAATCAGGCTGCACCAGATAATGATATTGCCCACAAACATATAGGGCCTGAACTTGCCGAAGCGTCCATTGGTCCGGTCCACCAAAAATCCCACCAACGGGTCCGTAACAGCGTCAAATATACGGGTTCCCGTGGCAATCAGGCCCACAATGGCCGCAGCCAGCCCAAGGACATTCTGGGTAAAGTACGAATACTGCATCATTAAGAACATGGCGATGTTGGTGGCACAGTTATTCAGTGAAAAGAACCCAATCTGCCATAATTTCGCGTTGTTATACTGTGTTACAGCACTTTTATTCTTCTCCATTTTATATAGTCTCCCTATGTTCACACATTTTCTTTTTGGTTCGCCGGCTTTATGTTTGTATCAACATTCTAACACACTTGATTTTAAAGAGTTAGGATTATATAATATTAATTAGTAATATTTTGTCATAATTGCTTGGGTGATTTAGACAATATCTTTTTGTTCTTTTGTGCAAATCATTCAGAATACATCATGCAAGGAGAACGATATGGAAGAACAGGAAAAAGCGCTCATATCCAAACAGTTCATAGAAGTCATGCTGAAAGTCCCCGTCATCCTGTGCCCCGCGCGGATGGAAGCCGTAGAAACCGGTATCAAAGAATATTTTCCGGATTTCATCAGGAACGGCTTTCCCTTTTTCATTACCCGTTCCATGGTGGAATCCTTACAGCCTGGGACCCTGTATCACATAACAGATTTTATAAACCTTCACTATAATCTGTTCCTGTATGACGGTAATAATCAGGTTTTCATCGCCGGCCCCTATCTCGCCCATCCGGCAGACACTGCCTTCTGCGAGCAGATCCTTCAGGATAACGGAAAAAATCTGTCCCTGCTGGTCCCCTTCAGCCAGTTCTGCCTCACCCTGCCCGTAGTAGGCAATTCTCAGATACTGGAAGTGACGCGGACCGCCATAAGGGTCATTACGGGCACAGACCGCGAAATACCCTACCTCCACTATGAACCGCAGAGGCATTATACCCAGGAGATATCAAACCTGTCGGCAGAGGGTGTGGATGAGGCATCCATGGAGCTACTGGAGCACCGGTACTACTACGAAAAGCTGCTCTTGCAGGAGGTTGCCCAGGGCAGCCAGGACCTGGCCCTTAAGTATTACAGGCGGTTCTCACAGGAGAGCCAGGCCATAGTCCGTACCGAGGATCCGCTCCGCACGGCAAAAAACCTGGGGTTTTCCCTCAATACCATGCTCCGCAAAAGCGCTGAAACCGCCGGCATTCATCCTGTGTATCTGGACATCATCTCCTCCAACTTCGCAATGCTCATTGAAAATGCCAACACCATGAGGGAAGCGCAGGAATGCAAATCCCAGATGATAAGCGCATACTGCCGCTTTGTCCGGAAGAACCGCCTGGACCAGTATTCTCCCCTGGTCCGCAAGGCCATCACCTACATCCGCATCCATCTGGCTGACCAGCTCACCCTTGCGGGGATTGCAAAGGGTATCCGTGTCAGCCCCTCCTATCTCTCCCGCCTGTTTAACAGGGAGACAGGAGACTCCATCTCCAACTATATCACAAAGGCCAGGGTTGAAAAGGCAGCCGGACTTCTCTCATTTTCCGGTATGTCCATACAGAACATCGCGTTTTATGTGGGGTTTGGGGATTTGAATTACTTCAGCAGATGCTTTAAAAAATATAAAAGGATGACGCCCACCGAGTACAGGACGTCATCCTCCATTGGGGTGTAGGGCGGGCTATTCTTCCACCCGCGCCTCCATATTTCCCACATATTTCCTTTCCATCTGATGTCTGGCTTTACGGTTTTCCACGCTGTCAAACACAATGGAAAAATCGTAATCCTCAGGGTACAGCTCTTTGGCCCTTACCTTTAATTTCAGGCGTTTCTGGTTTATCAGGCGTTTTTCACGCTTTACCTGGACAAGCACATTTCCCGTCTGGTCCGCCGGCCTCACAACAATGCCGATCTCCCCCTTTGGCAGAACCTCCACGCTGTCGCCTCTCGTAAACCCTTTTTCCGGGCTTGCAGCAGCCGGCTTTCGCTTTATGGGCACAATGCCGGGAACCGGAATCCGCTCCAGCCCTCCCGGCCATTGTCTACCCGGCGGCTTTTCCTGAGACTTCTCCCGAAACTTCTCCTGAGATTTTTCCTGGGACTTTTCCCCGGACTTCTCCCGGGATTGGTACAGATCCGCCCCTTCTCCGTAAGCCTCTGAGGCCGCTGTTTGAATCATGTCCTCCGGCATACCCAGCCGCTTTGCGATATAGAGGGCGCAGCTGTCCCCGGTCTTTCCCATCTCCAGTCTGTAAAGGGGACGCAGGTTTTCCCGGTCAAAGGCCATTCTGGCGCTGATTAGTTCCTCATGGCGGCCCGCATAGGTCTTGACCTCCGGGTAATGGGTTGTAACCAGGTAAAGACATCCCCGCAGCCGCAGCTGCTCCAGTATGGCAATGGCAATGCCCATTCCCTCGGCCGGATCCGTACCTGAGCCCAGTTCATCCAGTATCACCAGGCTCTCCCCGGTAGCCCGCTTTAATATCTCCAGCACATTGGTGATATGGGCTGAAAAGGTAGACAGGTTATCCAGAATATCCTGCCCATCCCCAATATCGCATAATACAAGGTTGCGCATGGCTATGTCCGCCTCCCGGCAGGGCAGATGCAGGCCGGAGCAGGCCATGAGCACGAACAGTCCCACGGTCTTGATGGCAACAGTCTTTCCCCCTGTATTAGGCCCTGTTATTACCATTCCCCGTTTCTCTCCGCCCAGCTCAAAATCCAGCGGAACATTGGCATCCCCCGGCAGAAGGGGATGCCTGGCTCCCTTCAGGCGTATGATACCCTGGGTATTAATGGCCGGCTCCCCGGCCTCCATCTGTGCGCTGAGCTTTCCTTTGGCAAACACAAAATCCAGTTTTGCCAGCAGCGCCAGATTCTCCTTAAACCCGTCCTCCTCCATGGCAATCTTATCCATAAGCGTGTACAGGATACGCCTCTCCTCGCAGTCCTCCTCAATCCTGAGTCCCTCTATCTCGTCCTGCAGCCTGGCAATGGTTTCCGGCTCTATAAATACCGTAGAACCGCTGGCGGATCGGTCTATGACGCTGCCCGGTATTTTGGACTTATACTCCTTCTTAACCGGCAGGCACAGCCGTCCGTTCCTGGTGACCAGGAAGGATTCCGCCATAAACTTTTTCTGCGATTTTAAAAGCCCTTCCGCCTTATCCTTGATTTTCTCTTCCAGAAGCAGCAGGTCCCGGCGAATATCCCGCAGCGCGTTGGACGCGCGGTCGTCCACCCTTCCGTGACGGATGGCTCCCTCTATCTCCTCTTTTAGTTCCGGCATCAGCCTGAGATTTTCCCCATAGAAGGACAGCGCAATTCCATAGGATACTCCCTTGTCCAGATACGACCTGACCCGTCTCACCGCGGCCAGGAACATACCGATTTCCTCCATTTCCTCCGGCGTAAGCAGCTCGCCCCGGACAGAACGGGCTACAAACTCAGCCGTATGTTCCATGGCCGGCATGGGAGGCATGCCCGCCAGCTCAAGCAGCTGCCTGGCCTGGGTGGTGTCCCTCATGCTTCTTCGCAGCTCCCCCTCTTCCATGCAGGGCACAAGCCCTCTGGCCATCTCCCTGGCCTCTGCTGAATTGGCAAGATCCGCCAGCTGTTCTCTTATGATATCAAATGCAACTGTCTTATATGCTTCAAATGTTCCGTTCATTGTTCTGTCTGTTTCCTCTCTGTTTCCTTGTTCATCTCTGTTCCCTGCTGGGGATATATGATAATGTTGAATCGGTTACGAACATGAAAATGGAAGACAAAAAAACCTACGGACATCCACTACAGGCAATGTCGCATAGGTTTCAAAAGATACCATATGATTCATCTGTCATGGATTCCGGAGTACACAAAAACAAGGCCCGCCAAACGGACAATCATTTCATGTACGCAATCGGTTTATTTATCTTCCACAAACAGATACAATTAACAACAAGACACCTCTCTTTAACTATTACTGCATCTGATAATAGCAGATTTAAAAGCTCCAGTCAACATTTTTATTTCAAATTGTGCTATACTAAATTGTGCCATACGAAAAGGACAATGAAAATTCGGAGGAATGACTGACATGCCTTTTGTTTCACTTATCATACCTGTCTACAATGCGGAAAAATACCTGCGGCGCTGTCTGAACAGCGCCATGGAGCAGACCTTCCAGGACATGGAAATAATCGTGGTAAACGACGGAAGTCAGGATACAAGCCTTAAAATCTGCCGGGAATATGCAAAAATGGACCACCGGTTCCGTGTTATCAACAAGGAAAATACCGGGGTTTCCGACAGCCGTAACCAGGCCATTGAGACGGCCAGGGGCGAATACCTGCAGTTCATGGACAGCGATGACTGGCTGACCCCTGACGCCACGGAAAGCTTTGTTCATGCCGCCAGAAAATTCGACTGCGATCTGGTCGTCTCAGACTTTTACCGGGTGGACGGGGCTGTATTCACGGAAAAGCAGCACATACGGGAACGGGGGCTTCTGACCAGGGCCCAGTACGCGGAATATATGATGGGGGAGCCTGCTGACTTTTATTACGGCGTACTGTGGAATAAGCTGTACCGCCGCAGCATTGTCCGGGAGCATCAGCTTAAGATGGACGAGGATCTGCGCTGGTGCGAGGACTTTTTATTTAACCTGAACTTCATCCGGTACGCGAAGCGGTTCACGGCCATCCAGACTCCGGTTTACTACTATATGAAACGCAAGGGCAGCCTGGTGAGCACGGACTGGAAAAAGGCCAATGCCGTGAAGCTAAAGCTCCGTCTCCTTAAGGATTACAAAGAATTGTACCAGAGCATGGATCTGTATGAAGAAAACAAGCTGAAAATCAACGCCTTTGCCGTGTCCATCGCAAAGGACGGCGGAATCGGAGCCCCCATGAGCCGGCTCAGGAAAAAGCTGAGCGAGGAGGATTACATTGAGGATGAACTTCCGGCAGGCTACACCCGTGTATGCCACACACTGGGTCCCATATACGATGAGACATCCCGCATACTGATACTCGGAAGCTTTCCCTCGGTAAAATCCAGGGAGCAAAACTTTTACTACGGCCATCCCCAGAACCGCTTCTGGAAATTGATGGCCCGCCTGTTTGAAGAACCCGTGCCTGAAACCACAGAGGATAAGAAACGTCTGCTGACGCGCCATCATATCGCGCTCTGGGACGTGGTGGCTGCCTGTGACATTAAGGGCTCCAGCGACCGGAGCATCCGCAATGTGATACCCACGGACTTAAACCGGATTCTCCGCACGGCCGGCATCGAAACAATCATTGCCAACGGCGACACGGCCTTTCAGCTGTACCGCAAATACTGTCAGGAAAAAACAGGAAGGGAAGCCGTCAAATGTCCATCCACCAGCCCTGCCAATGCATTTTTCACGCTGGACCGTCTGGCCGAGGCATGGAGCCGGGAGCTCTTCTGACAAATCGGAAGCAGGTCCCGGATCCAAATTCCCCCAAACGCTCCAAATCCCCAGATTTTTCTTGCCAAAGGCATATAAAACAGGTATGATGGAGATACACCTGAACATAATTATTAAATTATAATTATATATTTAAGGAGGCTGTACATGTTAGATAAAAAGGTAGCAGAACTTATTAACACACAGGTAAACAAAGAATTTTACTCCGCTTATCTGTATCTGGATTTTGCCAACTACTACAAGGACGCGGAGCTGAACGGCTTTTCCAACTGGTACCAGGTCCAGGCCCAGGAGGAACGCGACCATGCCATGCTGTTCATCCAGTATCTGCAGAACAACGGAGAGAAAATAACGCTGGAGGCCATCGCCAAGCCGGACAGGGTATTTGAGGACTTCAGGGGACCTCTCACTGCCGGGCTGGAGCACGAAAACTATGTGACCGGGCTTATTCATGATATTTATGACGCCGCGTATTCCGTTAAGGATTTCCGTACCATGCAGTTTTTGGACTGGTTCGTAAAGGAGCAGGGCGAAGAGGAGAAGAACGCCAGTGAACTGGTAAAGCGTTTCGACCTGTTCGGCCATGATCCCAAGGGACTCTACATGCTGGATTCCGAACTGGCGGCAAGGGTCTACACCGCTCCCTCACTGGTGCTGTGATGGGGAAGGATAAGTACATATGTCCCTGCTTTAAGGTGACAAAGGACGATATTAAAAAGGCAATTGAAGAAGGCGCTGATTCCTTTAAGAAAGTCAAAAAAGCCACGCACCTGGCCGCGGGATGCGGCCACTGTAAATGCAAGGCTAAGAAGTATACGAAAAAGCGGCTGGGTAAGGTTAAATAAAAGTCATTTTAAAAGCGTGTCTGCACACACTGGTATGGTATATGTGCGGACACGCCTTTTTGTGATTCCTGCCCTCTTGCCATGTACAAAAAGCACTCAGACACGGACCGAAATCACATATCAATCTTCCGGTCCTTATAATAATACATTCTGTCCCGTTCCCCTATCTCCCTGAGGATACGGCACGGGTTTCCCACTGCCACCACATTGGCGGGGATATCCCTGGTAACCACGCTTCCCGCGCCAATCACAGAATTATCCCCAATGGTAACCCCCGGCACTACCACGGCTCCCGCCCCTATCCACACATTCTCACCAATACGCACCGGCATGTTGAACTGGATTCCTTTCCTGCGAAGCTCCGGTTCCACCGGATGCCCTGCAGTGGCAATGGTCACATTGGGCCCAATCATGCAATGGGAGCCAATATAAATCTCCCCGTCATCCACCAGTGTCAGGTTAAAGTTGGCATAGACAAAGTCCCCCATATACACGTTTCTGCCTCCCCAGTTGCTGTGAAGAGGCGGTTCAATATAGCAGTCCCGTCCAATGGAGCCGAACATCTGCTCCAGCAGACCGGCACGCCTGGCGCTTTCCTTTGGCCTGGTTGCATTGTAATCATAGAGCAGTTCCATACAGGCCATCTGCTCCTTCAGAATATCCTCGTCTCCCGGAAAATACAGGCGTCCATCCTCCATGCGTTTTGCCGCGCTGTCCTGGTCTCTCATTCCCTCTATCCTACCGTCCTGGTTCCTGTGTTGATTTCTTTCCGTCTCCATCCAAACATTACTCCCTTTCCAAATGCTTCTGTGCTGTTGGAATAATTGTACAATATTACCCTGGCAATGAAAAGCCAAAAAAATCCGCGCCCACCGGAGCGGCACAGCCTGCTGCCCGAATTGTTTTAAGCAGATTTTCCGTAAGGCTCTGACCGCTGCCCGGCGGGAAAGAATATCTATGGGCTGATGCGCCCGTATGTGGACAGCGCCGCTTCCCCATCCTCCAGGCGTTTTAATTTTCTGAATACCATTGCCATGAACAGCACTGCCGCCCCAAAGGAGACTATATCCGCCACAGGGCCGGAGTATTCTGAAAGTCAGTTTCACCCTGCGCCATGTCGCACCGAAGCCCCACAAAATACTGTCTCTGAAAAAGGCATACAGAAGGGTAAGTACTATCCCTGAAGCTACGATAAAGGCCACTGCATTGCCCACGCTCCGGTGTGCATGTTCCCCGTCCTTGCGTCCCTGGCAGATACTCAGGTAGGCAGCGCACCCGCCGCCCACCAATAGAGACAGGGACAGGGCGATGATGGTAACAGGGAATACCACGTTGGTGGCTCCATTTCCCAAAAAGCCCACGCCGCGTCCGATAAATATCTGGTCTACAATATTATAGAGGGCGGACACCAGCAGCGACATGATGCAGGGAATGGAGAATCTCAGCATCAGCTTTCCTATGGACTCTTCCGCCATATATTGGTTTGCATTCTGATTCATTTTACGTACAAAAGGGAAGAGCAGTAAACATCTCTATGCTTTCTGCTCTTCCCGAATTACTTTCCACTATTTACGTTTTACCGATAATTTTCAGGACCCTATTCCATATAATCTAACGGGTCCACCGTCTTATCCTGATGTTTCAGCTCAAAGAATACATTGACGCCTTCCACGGAATAATACTTGGTTGGCTCTGACACGTAGCCCAGGGTCTGTCCCTTTTTCAGGTACTCGCCCTCTGCCGCGCAGACTTCCTTTAACTGGCCGCAGGTAGCTGTGTACTCATTGCCCAGGTCCATGACAACGTAATTTCCGATTTCCTCATTGGAGCCCACTTCCAGTATCCTGGCATTGGCCGGGGCGCCCACCGGAGTGCTCACATCAGACTGAATCACCAGTCCGGGATTGCATTTGTACTGGTCCAGGGTGGGGAAATAAATGGTCTGGTCCATGCTGTAGTCCAGAAGCACATTTCCCTTTACGGGCCACTCCATCTTGCTGGTATCTGTAAAATTCAGCACCAGCGCATCGGCCGCATCTTTTCCCGCGCCAGCTTCCGCCGCCAGGTCATTTCCCTGGTTGGCGTTCTGGGCCACGGCCGCCTTGGTAGGAGCCGGCTCGCTCTTTTGTGTCTCTTTTGCCGCATCAGAGGCACCTGCCACCTGCGGCATTTCCGGTGCGGTCTCCTGGGCAATCATTTCGGGCTGGGGCATTTCAAGGTATGGATTGGTCTCATTACCTTTTCCTCTTTGTACGGTAATCACTCCTGCTGCGGCTACTATAGTCAGCAGGCCTAACACTAGCATGACAAGAAACAGCTTATCCTTGAACATCTGGTTTACTTTCTCTTTCACGTTTATCACCTCGGTACTATTCTTACCAAACCAAGGCTACTTATTCAGAAATGAAAGCAATATTTTTATAAAAATATCCAAGGATATCTTCGGCCTTCCATCCCTCCTTTGCTTTCTCATTGGCAGTGGCCTGGCTCAGCCCGTAGCCGTGCCCAATTCCCTTCACCACCGCCCTGATTCCGTCCTCATAGGGCTCCAGCACAAAGCAGGAGGAAGCCAGGCCCAGGGCATACTGCACCTCCTCTCCTGTGTAGCCGGCACTGCCAATCTGTACGGTATCCACATACCCGGCATCGTCCCTGGACACAATCTGTATGGTGTCCGGCACCTGAGATGCCTCAACGGTCCTGGGGCCGGATTCCCCGGCTGGAATGCTGTTGATATCCGACACAAACGATTCCCTGGAAAAGGAAAGTATCTGCATGTATCCCTCTGTCTCCACATCTCCGGGACAGTCCACGGTCTGAAGATAGGGATGGTTAAAATCCCCCTGTCTCGTCATGCCGGCCGTGGCCCTGCAATACATGGGATCAATACATTTTCCCTCGTAGGTCATGACAATACCGGAGGTGGCCTTTACCGCGTCCTCCAGTTTTTTGTAATATTCCGGGAACCGGCTGGAACCCCACAGCTTTTTTAACTGGTCCGCCTCCAGATAATCCATATCCAGGGCGGATTCCGCTATCTCCTCCTCATCCCCGGCGCCCTCCATCTGCCTGCATATGTATGTCCTGGCAATGATGGCCTGGGCTTTCAGTGCTTCCGGCTCGTACTCCACCGGCACCTGCCTGGCAATGACTCCGGGCAGGTATTCCTCCATATCCATATAGTAGGAGCCGCCGGTCCGGTCCAAAAGAATCCGCCGCCTGCCGGATACCTCCTTCTGCTGCTCATAGCGCAGTTCCTCTCCCCGGATCGTGCCTGTCCAAGCAAGGGTTCCTACATAAGGCACCATGAGCCCGGTGAGGGCCGCCCATATGACGCGTTTATTCACAAAATCCAATCCCCTCCTTCCTGTATCAGGGTACTCCCCTATCATTAATATATGAATATTAGGACATACCTATGTGCCATGCCTTTTACAGCACAAAAAATATCGCCGCACCGTTCTCATGCCGGCAGGCGATATTTAGGTTATTATATAATATTTTCCCAGACTTACCCGATATATGCCTGAATCAGCCTGAACGTATTCTCTGCGCCGTCCCTGTGGCTTCTCTCATATCCATGGGATGCGTAGACGCCCGGCCCAATCAGAGCATGGCGCACGTCATGGCCTGCTTTCAGGGTAGTCTCAACATCAGAACCGTAATGTGGATACACATCCACGGCATAGCCGATTCCATGCTCCTTTGCCAGCTCTACCAGACGGCACACGATATCGCAGTTATAGGGGCCGCCGCTGTCCTTTGCACAGATAGATACCTCACGCTCCGTACACTGAAGGCCCTCTCCCACACAGCCCATGTCCACGGACCAGGCTTCGGTCACGCCCTCCGGAACAGAAGCAGCGCCGCCGTGTCCCACTTCCTCATAGATGGTAAAATGGGCATATACCCGGCGCTCAGGGTTCACGGACTCATCCTTAATATATTTGGCATATCCCAGCAAAATGGCTGCGGACAGCTTATCATCCAGAAAACGGCTCTTGATATAACCGGATGAGGTAATCCTTGTCCTGGGTTCAAAGCACACATAATCGCCAGGCATAATGCCAAGTTTCACCGCGTCTTCCCTGCACTTAACATCCTCGTCCACCAGCACCTCCACCGTATCCCATGTGCGCTCGGTCTTCTCATAGCTGCCGTTTACATGTACGGAGGCATCCACCAGCTGGCAGGTTCCCTCATAGATTCCGTCCGCCTTGGTGATAATCCGCACATTCTCAGCCTCGGCATTAGCCGGCTTCATGCCTCCTATATTGGTCAGCTTCAGCCTGCCGTTTTCCTTAATCCGGGCAACCATGCCGCCCAGGGTATCACAGTGGGCCTCCAGCAGGATTCCGTCTTCCTTATTCCTGCCTCCGAAATCGGCGATGACTCCTCCCTTTACCGTGCGCCTGGCCGGCATCCCCAATGCTTCCAATTCCTTTAACAGGTACTCCGTGACTTCCCTGCCATAACCGGAAGGACTGTCAATGGCCAGCAGATTTTTGGCCTGCTCCATTATATAATCCACATACTTCCTACAGTCAGACATATCCGTTCTCCTTTGTTGTTGGTATTTCTTACTCAGAGTCATTCTACCAGAAAAAAGGCGGTATTACAAGCGGGGTGTTTAGACCACTATGATAACCACTATTATGACAAATATCAAATATTGATTTATCAACATCACAAAGGGAAATCCTATATTATCAAATATCCTCATAATAAATTTATATCACCGGATATTCTATTTACTTAATAACAGCGATAATACTTTAGGCCTCGCTCCCCTTTCATATTTAAACTTTAATGCATGTCTAATTATCTCTGGAAGGTAATATTTATCATTATCAATTTTCAAATATCCCTCCTGTTTCATTAGCTTTTCATCCGTTGCTGTTAATTCAAAAGTATCACTATGAAATGGAAGTATTCTTTTTTCTTCCGGAAGACTTTCCAATTTAGTGAAAATTGGTTTAAGAGCAGCGATTTCCTGTATAACCTCATTTAATTTTTTATTAGAGCAATTTGGGACTGCCTTTTTTATTTCTGCTGGCATAATATAGCGATCCTCATATATTGGCCGTCCTGCATCTTCGGTCGCATATTGTAAAAACCTAATGATATCACGAGCCTGTAATTGTCCATTAAAATCTGATAATGCTGCCAAAATCCATCTTGATGAATATGCTTCATTTGATGTTATTTTCCCCAGCTTCACTCCCCATAGCTTAGTAAGATTCCTTTCAATCAACTCTTGAGACGCTACCTCAACAGCAACCTCCTCTTGGTAAAATCCCGGGACCGCTTGATTTACAAGCCAGACTACCAATCTCAATGCTTCCGTCCTGGACCATCTTAGTTCTACTGAATTATAAAGCGTATTAAATTGTTCAAAATTAACCTCTATTGAATCTCTAGCCAAATCTTTTCTCAAAAATATTATTGCACCAATATTTTTATATTTCACTTTCCATTCATTTAACATATCCTGGCAGAGACCTAAAATAGCGTTTTTTTCTGTCTTGGATGATAATGTTTGAATAAAAATTTCCTCTAAACCATCAAATAAAAAAACCACCCTTTGAGCACATTCTCCTAAAACGTTTTCTAATGATTCTAAAGAATCAAATCCCCCTCCCAATGTCTCTAGCATTATTTGTTTCCAAAAATCTAACCACTCTAAAGAATCATGCTCATTTCTATTAAAAGTTTTAATTTTATTGCTATTATCCAGCCAAACAGAGTTACTGATATTTCCGTTAGCTCCACATGCATTATACTTTTTAATAGCTGCTTGTAGTATATCCTTAAAACCACTGGCATTAGAAGAGGCTAAGACAGGAACGAAAAATGTCCTTGGTTCTTTTATCTCTTTGTTGTTTTCCATTTTCACTATAAAAGTTTCCCAATATTTATTTCTCAACATTTCTCTATATAAAAATGTCTTACCTGATCCTTTGGCTCCCATAATAACTGTATGAGGAATATTTATCCTAAATTTTTTTATTAAATTATTAATAGGAGCTGTCATTAGTATGTTAAATTCAACATTCCCTTCTGCATTTATTTGAGTATCTGCTAATCGATTAATCTTTCTTATTACTTCATCTCTTCTATTAACCGATGTTGATATTTTCTTTTCTTTCTGGACAACATAATTATCCTTGACTAGCGAATAAATATTTTTATAAAATGCACATCCATCTAAATTTTTGATGATCTGTCTTAAGGAACCTAGATGCAACAACTCACTAGCAAATGGAAGTTCAGTTACAAGATTATCAATTAGGGATTCTTCCTTCTCGTCGACCTTGTCATATAAGGAGACCAATCCACTAACAATATCCAAAGTTTGTAATCCATCTGGAATCATTGTCATAAAAATCTCAGGAATTAGTGTACTCTCCTTTATAGGCAGACCTTTATTTAACTCTTGTATCAATAATTCTGTTCCCTTAACCGACTGATACGATGTAGATGTTACCAAATATTTTTTCACCCTGGGATCGAATAATAACGGAGCTGAAAATTCGCTTACGCCAGCTCTTAAATCAACCAGTACAGCTGATACATTCAACCTTTTTCCTAACATTGACAAAATCTCTGCCAAAATAAACTTCTTATTATAGCTATTAACTATACTCTCCGGACTGGCATACATATCCAATAACTGTTCGATATATCGATAAGTAGGTAAAACAAAATGTTCAACAACTTTAACATCTGTCTCAACCTGAAAAGTCATCTCGCTTACTTTATCTGCCACTAATCCAACTATCTCTTCGATGCTATCCATTCCCTGTGTTATTTCCAATAAATCCAAATAGCTAAAAGAACACTGCCCATCCTTGGCCGTAAGCCAAGTAATTCCCGGGGCTTCTATATCTGAATCCACAATTAAAAGCCTGCTGGTCTCTTTAACATCTGAAAGTGCTGACCATGCTTTTACAAAAGCAAGAAGTGATAAAGTCCTACCTACTCCTCCTTTATATGAATGAAATGCTATAACTGGACACCCCGGAAGACTTTCTTGAATCATATCCTCATAATAGGCAGATTTCTTATATAATACATTTCTAAATAATGGCACTATCTGCTTGTCATGTTCTGTTTCTTCCCCAATCTCATATGTTACTGTTAAATATGCTTCTTTTCCCAATTCAAGATAAAGTTTCTGATCTTTATGAATATATTTATACTCAAAAATATCTGCCAGATTTTCTCCAACTCTATTTATATTATCTAAAGATTTTACATAAATATAAATATCAGAAGAATAAATTTCTGCATCCAAAATATCTTTATCCCATCTATCCCGGTTTAAAAACAAATGTCGCTCTACATCTTTCCATGTATAGAATAACACTATTCTCACATCCCTTCCTCAATCCAGTCTGCAATTTTTTTTAGCTCAATTTCATATTTATCTTCTTTTACTCTATCCTTATCCTTTACTCTTATGCAATATCTACATAATTGATGGTAATTTTCGGATGTTATACTATCTTGATGTGCTGTAATCAATTGAGGAAATTTGAAGGTCCCTAATTGTCCTAACTCTTTTAATATCTTTTCCAGATTATGACTTTTCAAAACATCTCTTCTCTTGTCTTTTTCATTTCCTATTATCTTTTCTGGATTTTCCTCATGCCATTTATCTAACAGCAAATATTTCAATCCACACTCAACGCAATAAGAGAGTAGTAATCGTTTACTGTTTATGCTTGCATTTGTTTCCATGAGTTTATAGTAGGCCGAGTAATGTTTCTTATATCCTTGCCTGTAATCTCTTTTATCTGCCAGTATCACTTACTCTCCTCCTCCAGATAATTCTTAACATTGTCTTAAGTATACAATAAATGGTTTAAAAATGAAAGGCAAAATCTCTAATGATAACAAAGAGACGTGTTATTGCATAACTAAAACATAAAGTTATACAATAACACGTCTTTACACTTCTGGCAGTCCACCTGCTACAGTCCGTACACAGCGGAGTATTTCTCCTTCAGATACCTGACATAATATTCCGGTTTAAAGTCCTCCCCGGTCACATCCTTCAGTATCTGACGGCTGTCTTTTAACTTTCCATACTGGTGAATGTGTTCCCTGAGATAATCCCGTATCACATCCACCTTGCCTTCCCTAAGCAGGCCGTCAAAATCCATAATTTCCTTCATATGATAATATAACTGGGCTCCAAAGGCGCTGCCCAGGGCATAGGACGGAAAATATCCAAAGGAGCCCTGGGACCAGTGGATATCCTGGAGCACTCCTTCCGCCGGATTCTCCGGGCGCACTCCCAGATACTCCTCATATTTGTCAGCCCAGAGCTGCGGCAGCTTCTCCACGTCCAAATCTTCCTCTATCAGCATCTTCTCAATCTCATAGCGGATCAGCACATGGAGACTGTAGCTCAGTTCATCGGCCTCGGTGCGGATTAATCCCGGGGTAACTTTGTTGACCGCCTCCACGAACTGGTCCAGGTCCACCTTGCCCAACTGTTCCGGGAACATCTCCTGTATCCTGGCATATATGGGAACCCAGAAGGAACGGCTGCGGCCAATGATGTTCTCAAAAAACCGTGACTGGGATTCATGCATACCCATGCTGGCCCCCTGGCCCACAGGCGTCAGAGTCAGGTCATCCCCTATGCCCAGTTCATAGATAGCATGTCCGGCCTCATGGATGACAGAAAACAGGGAACTGTCAACGCAGTCCGTGTAATGGGTGGTAATGCGCACATCCTTGTTGTGAAGGTTTGTGGTAAAAGGATGGGCGCTGACCGCCATAACGCCCCGGTCAAAGTCAAATCCCACATATTCCGCCAGGAACCGCCCCAGCTCCTCCTGCTTTTTCTCCGGGTAATCGCCCTTTAAGAAGGAGTCCTCAACCTTCTTTCCCTCTTCCATCACCTTCTTGAGAAACGGTACCAGTTCCTTTTTCAGCACGCCGAAGAACCGGTCCAGGTTCTCCATGGAAAAGCCCTTCTCATAGTCATCTAGCATCACATCGTACAGCTTCTTTCCATCCTTTGCCCTGTATCCCGCAAACTTTTTCTGGAATCCGATGACCCTCTCAAGGGTTGGGGCAAACGCCTCAAAATCCCGGTCCTTTTTAGCCCTGGCCCAGACGCCGGTAGCCCCGGCTGTGAGACGGGCGAATTCCTGATATTCATTCCGGGGAATAGGGCAAATCTGCTCCCTCTCTTCCAGCAGCTCCCTTACATTGGCGGCCTCTGCCGTGGTCAGGCTTTTGTCATCCCGGCATTTCTCCAGCAGTTTCTTCATCTCTTCGCAGGTCACTGCCTGGAAATACTCCCCTGACAGAACCCCGATTACCTTGGAGGTAAGCTCTCCCGCTTCCCTGGGGGCCAGTGTCTCGTTGTCCCACTCAAACAGCGCCATGGCTGTCTTGATGGCCATGGCCTTATCCATGTATGTCCTTAACTCATCGTACGCTTTGCTCATTGTTTCGCTCCTCTCACATTTTATGTTATCCGGATGATTCATCTGATTCATTCGCCCGATACAGATGTAAAACACTCTAAACAAGTTTCTCCTGTATTTTTATTATTACTCATGGAAGAGGAAAATTACCTCGGAAGCAGCCATCGCAGCCATGAACCACATGTTTGAGAAAAAAGGGGATGACGCGGTGGAGACGCTGGTTCAGGATTCCTGCGTAAGATAAATAATTTTTTGGCATCCGGTATCAATGAATAACACCGGAATGCCTTTCCATTCACGCCATATCAGATATCCATTATACAAGATACCCCTTCATCAATTCATCCACCGCTTCCTGGTTTCCTCTGGCAGCATCTATTTCCAAGGACCAGTCCAGTCCCCTGTACTTCTCGCAGGACGAATCATGTTCAATAAAATTTATCATTTTGTCTACCATTTCCTCAGGCCAGACCGTGCTGTCTATTTCAGCCGCAGTATATATTCCCTGTTCCAGCATGGCAAAACCAAATATGTCCTTGGCATGTGATTTTTCAGCGCTGTTGACCAGCTCCTCCACAAGATAGGCCGGGATGAACAGGATACCGCTGGTGGTGCCCATGACAATATCGCCGGGCATGCATACTGCCTTTCCAATCTTTGCAGGTCCGTTATAAGATGTCATCAGGCATTCCCTGACGGGGGTGGGGTCTGTTCCCCTGTAATAAACCTGGGTGTCAATCTTTTGCATCTGCTCAATATCGCGCACGCCTCCCCATATGACAGCACCCCCTGTCCTGGTCCTGACATTGATGGCTGTGGTCAGATTCCCGCCTACAAATGTGCCGTTCCAAACCTTGTCAAACATATCGGCAACCACAACATCACCTTCCTGCAGATGGTCTACCACCCATTGGTTACATGTACCCTTATATCCTCTGGCATCCCCTTCCGTCCTGACAGCTTCCATCAAATCAGGCCTTGTGGGCATAAAGACTGCCGTTACAGCCCTCCCTGTCAGTTTCAGTTCATCGTGCAGCTTCTTCATTTCCCCCTCAAACTGGAACTTGTAATCCTTAAGAAATAAAGGCAGCCATATCTCCTCAATTGTCATGGTCCGCAATTTTTCCAGAAGATAGTCCGGTACCCGGGGCCTTCCGTCTTCAAAACGCTCTCCCTTCCAGCGGCTGGTCAATTCTATAATCTGATCCCTTGTATAATAAATCATATGTTCCCTCTCCCATTATGACCAGGTGCGGTCATGTGAATAATCATTGTCCCAATCTGCTGTATCTGCCCACATATCCATATAGTCGGGATGAAGATGTTCACGCATCACCTCATCCTCCAGGTTTTCAATCCCAAGACCTGGCGCATCAGGCACTGTTATATATCCATTGTCTACGATTGGTTTTGGCAATCCGGTTACCAGGTCAGACCACCATGGAACGTCCACCGAATGGAACTCCAAAGCCAGGAAGTTCTCAGTGGCCGCGATACTGTGGACCGCCGCCATGCAGGCGATAGGGCTTTCCGCCATATGTACTGCCATGGCGACTCCGTATTCCTGTGCCATGTCTCCGATTTTCTTGTTCTCCAGTATTCCTCCGCTGGTCAGTATATCCGGATGGATGACTGATACGCCTCCCCGTTCCAGAAGCGGACGGAAATTCTCCTTCAGGTATATGTCTTCACCTGTACAAATCGGCACTGTGGTGGAATTCTTAAGTCTCACATACTGGTCCGTTAACTGCCAGGGTATCAGGTCCTCCATCCATGCGATATTGTACTTCTCAATCCTTCTGGCCAGCCTGATACAGGATTCTACGCCTATATGCCCGAAGTGGTCAATGGCCAGAGGGATTTCATACCCAATCACATTTCTTACATCCTTTACATACTGCTCCAGAATATCATAACCATATTCCGTTACCTGGACCCCCGTAAACGGATGGGGAATATTCTGCATGTCATACATCCGGTTCCTTAAGCTTCTCTTTTTTGGTGTCGGATTGCGGCTGATAGCCTCATATGTCCTGGACGACTGGTTTAAATCCCCTATCATCCCCAATGGTGCGCACAAAGCGCCCGGAATATCGTACAGAAGATCGATTCCCAAATCCATTTTCAGGAAGGTAAATCCCTTATCCATTCTCTTCTTAAGGGCTTCTCCCATTTCCTTGCCGGTATGCTTTCCCTCAATATCCGTGTCACAGTACATTCTGATACGGTCTCTGAACTTACCTCCCAGCATTTGATATACCGGTACTCCATATGCTTTTCCTGCCAGGTCCCAGAGGGCAAGCTCTATGCCGCATACGCCTCCGCCCTGTCTGGCAGGGCCTCCGAACTGTTTAATCCTGCGGAATAGTTTATCAATATTGCAGGGATTCTCGCCTATGAGACGGCTTTTAAGAGCCAGTACATAATTCCTGGAACCGCCGTCCCTGACTTCTCCATAGCCCACCAGCCCCTGGTTTGTATAAACCTTTACCAGAATACAATGCATGGGAGCCCCTACGATATCAGTTACCCTTATGTCTGTAATCTTTAAGTCACTTGGTCTGGAATTGGTATTCACATGATTCATAAGCATATCGTCTCTATCTTCCATTCCTGTTTCCTCTCTTTTATTCTCACGTTTTACTTAACACTTCCTTCATATTTGCCCAATATGAGCATACTCTGCGCAGCGATATAGAGTAACGTTACCGGCAGTGAACAGACCACCGAAGCACTCATGATTCTTCCCCATATAGCGGAATCAGCATACTTGAAGCCTGATATGGCTACCGTGGCCGTTTTCTGCACATTGCTGGTTGTCATAATCATGGCGTACAAATATTCATTCCACGCCATGGTAAATGCAAAGGTGGCCACCACCGCAATTCCGGGAAGGGCAATTGGCATAATGATATACCACAGCGTCTGCAGACGATTGCAGCCGTCTATAAGCGCCGCCTCCTCCAGCGCGTACGGAATCGCCTTAAAATAACTGATAAGCATATAACAGCAATAGGGTACTACAAATGTAGGATATATGATTAAAAGCGCATATTTGTTATCGTAAAACCCCAGGCTGCTTACAAACACATACATTGGTACGAACAGCACTGCCGTAGGCATAAGGTATGAAATAATAATACTGTTCCTGAAAAATGATCTTCCCGGATACTTAAGCCGTGTCATTGCATACGAGCCGAGTATACCGATTGCCAGGCATATGATTGTAGTAATGGCTGCTATCACAAAGCTGTTCCATACATTGTGCATAAAAGAGGTGTTATAAATCAAATCAATATAATGATCAAAGGTTATTACATTGGAAAACAACGGCGGTCTTGCCACATACATTTCCTCGTTTAGAGTAAGGGATGATTTTATCATCCAGTAAATGGGAAAGATTGTCCATAAAAGTGCAATGATTAAAATCCCATACGTGGCTGTGGTCCGCATGACCCGGCTGCGTTTCTTCATTACCATCCGGTCCATCTCCTTCCCTATTCAATTCCGTCCCCACTAATCACCTTCTGGGATACCAGAATCAGTATGACCATAAGCGGTATCACCGACACTGCCACCGAGAGAGCCCTGCCAAAGGAATTCTGTATAAATGCCAGGTCATAAGTGTAAGTGGAGATTACGCTGGAGGAGTAAATCGGTCCACCTCCAGTGATCAAAAATACATTCTCAAAATCATTAAAGGTCCATATGGTGGACAAAAGTGTGGAAATGCCCAAAACGCTTGATATTCCCGGAAGCGTTATATACCAGAAACGCTTAAACATACCTGCTCCGTCTACATAGGCGGCTTCAAAAATCTGTCCGTCCAGAGTCTGCAGCGCTCCCAGGAGACTGAACATAAAGAATGGGATACCTCTCCACACATTCACAAGCATGGTGCTTAACAGCGTGATATCAGGGTCACTCAGCCACGGTATCGGAAGGCTTATAAGCCCGGCTTTCAGCAGCAGGCTGTTAATAATGCCATAAGTGCTGTCATACATCCATCTCCAGGTAGTGGCGGCCACCATTCCGGGCAATGCCCAGGGAATAAGAAGCGCAGTCCTGAAAAATGCCTTTCCCCTGAACTTCTGGTTCAGGATAACTGCCAGCAGAAGTCCCAGCGCCAGTTTCGCCGTAATACATCCCACTGTATAGATAATCGTATTGTAAAGGGACTTCCAGTAAATCTTATCCCCAAAAAGAGCCAGGTAGTTATCAAACCCAATAAACTGTTCCGGTACCCCTACCACTTTGTTTGTAAAGCTTAAGTACAATGCCCTTATAAACGGGATTCCGGTAATGCCAAATATCACGGCAGCAATTGGCACCATCAACAGAAGCCCGAGACGCTTATCTAGCAGCTGCCGGGAATGCGAATACTTCCTTTTTTCTGATTTTTTTCCTGCCATCTTATCCCCCTGTCATGCCAATTTCATTACTAGTTATAAATCTTATTGAATTCTGCCTCCAGATGGTCCAGCGCCTCCTGCGGATCAGCCCTGTTAACAACTATTTCCTGTACGGCCTTAACGCAAAGCTGGTTTGTAAAGGATACCGTAGCCCTTTCATCTGACGGTGCCGGATAATAGGTCTTATATGTATTCTTAGAGTTGGCAAGCCATCCTGCATTGACCGGGTCCTTCCAGAAATCTGTGTCATCCACTCCGTTCACCACCGGCTGCCACATGGCTCCCATAGCCTCAATCATGGCATTATAATTATCCAGGTCCTCAAAATAGTATTTAACAAAATCTTTTGCGACATCTGTATTTTTACCTGTCTCAAATATTCCGAATACATTGGCTCCGCCCAGGGTGAATGCCTCCCCTGCAGGCCCTGCGGGATATGCAATGATCTGTGTGTTGGCGAGAAGCTCCGGCTTCTCCTCTTTCATGCTGGATACCACGGAACCTGAATTTGTGATAACACCCACAGTACCGGCCAGGTAAGCGTTGTTGTTCCAGCTGTCGTCGCCCGTAATCGCATCAGGAGGAATCAGGCCCTCTTCATATAAGCTTGCGATAAATTTAAGTGCTTCCAGTGTTTCAGGAGAATTGACCGTGACCTTTCCGTTTTCGTCTACCGGGATTCCTCCCCAGTCCAGTATAATGGTCCTGCAAAATCCCTCGGCGTCTCCTCCGCCGGACGCACCCATGGCAAATCCGAGGCCATAGAAGCCGTTAGCCGGATCATTCATCAGTTTGGCGCCTTCCTTCAGTTCTTCCCAGGTTGTGGGAATATCCATCCCTGTCTTCTCCCACTGGTCCATCCTTAAGTACATGCCGGGCGCTGTAAATGCCAGAGGCACAAGATAAGGCTTACCGTTGAACGTTCCCAGTATTTTTGAATTCTCCGTAAAATCCACGGCCTCAAATATATCTGAGCACTCCGCTATCTGCTGCATGGAAACAAACTGCCCAACCAGCGTATCATCGCCCACAATCAGATCAGGGGCATTGCCTGCCTCAATGGCAGCCATCAGCTTTTGCTTCATATCAGCAGCCGGTATGACCACATAATCCACATCCACATGATTCCCGCTGGCAAATTCATCTACCTTGGCCTTCATCATGGTGTTATAGCCCTCAACATACTCTGACTTATCCCAGAACACCATCTTCTTCTGTTCCACGGCGCTGTCTCCTGATTCGGCTGATGCGGATGTCTCAGCCTCAGCAGTGGTGGGCGCTGCTGTTGTAACCACATTTTCTGATGATTTCACAGAACATCCCGTAACCATGGATGCTGCTAATCCAAGTACAAGAGATACTATTTTTATATATCTTTTCTTCATAACTTCCTGCCTCCTTGTTTTTTAGGCTTTGAAGTTGAGTTTTTCACACACACCTTCAAACCAACCAGTTCCGACTCAAAAGGCTTTCCGCTGTCAATCAGCTTTACAAGCTTCCTCATGGCGATTCTCGTCACCTTCTCAGCCTTGGATTCCACACAGGTAAAATCCTGATACTCGTCATCTACATTGGAATTCTTATAATACTCAAGAATCATTACAGACAGGTCTTCCGGTATCCTGATTCCATATCCCTTTACCACATCCATGAATTGGCTCATAAAACAGCTGGTGATTCCCACTGCCGTTGGACGGTTTGCAGGATTGAGCAGTTCATTGAACAGCAGTTTGATATCGGATGATGATTCATTCTGATTGATTCTGATATAAGAATAGTCCAATCTCTCGTCTTTCATTTCGGACATAAATTCATTAAAAGCCACACTTCTCACAGTCTGCACCACGCTGTTGGATTTTCCCTCCGTGATAATGGCCACTTTTTTGTGCTCCAGGTTATAAAAATACTCCAGGGCATCCTTCATCGCTTTGCCATGATCAGACGCCACATAATTGTAATTCTCAACGCTGCGTATCTTACCCACACAGACATACGGGATGCCTGCCCTCTCAAACTCCCTGAAGGCCAAACTGTCTTCTTCCAGGTCATACAGCAGTATGCCGTCTACCAGAGACGACGACAGGCTCTTTAAATACTCTGTGTCTTTATTGATATCATCTGAATCCATGGAATAAATCAGAGTATTATAATCAAATTTCTTTGCTTCTTCGCCAAGAGCCGAGAATATAACCGGGTAATACATGGTATCATTTAAACGTGAAATGTTTCTGGGAATGGCTAAACAAACTGTCTTGCTGTGGTTTTTAGACGACAGCCTGCGGGCGCTCAAGCTTGGTGTATACCCCAATTCATCAATTGCATTTTTTATCTTCTTTTTTGTCTCGTCAGACATTCTCTCGAAATTTCCATTCAGATAATTTGAAACAGTGGACTTGGAAACCCCGGAAAGCTTTGCTACATCAGATATTGTTGCGTTCTTCATACCCTCACCTCATGAATTATGATATTAAACCAATATTACCACACTTCCTGCTCAAAAAACATGGTCTTTTCGCAAAACGCGCGTAGGTGGAACGGTTTAGTAGAACGGTTTATCAAATGTTTAAAAAAAATAAAAACTGCTTTAGTGGAGCGGTTTATCTCTTCCCTTATTAAATAATATAGCATTGAACATTATGCTTGTCAATCCATTATTTATTTTTATTTTTTTATGCATAATTTACATTATATTGTGCATTTGAATTTATTCAATTAATTTATGTATACATTTTAATATATTTTATTTCTTTTTTTGTATTTATTGACAATTCCATGGCGGGGCCTTTAAGAAAATATGCAGCCAGGGTGATCCGCGCGAGAAATCACCCTGAGAGATATTGGGAACGCACGGCGCTGTTCCATAGGGTCTGTATGGCGTTATTCCACGCTCTATAAAAAACACCAGCCGGCCGGATCACCTCCGGCCTGGCTGGCTGTCTTCTTCTATCTTACTTTATAAACAGCTGTGTCCAATAATCGGTTCCGCTGGCATCCTTATAATGTCCTACCCCAATGGAAGTAAAATCACGGTTCAGAATATTTGCCCTGTGGCCTGAGCTGTTCATCCAGCTCTGCATCACGGCCTCAGGCGAGCTCTGTCCATAGGCAATGTTCTCCCCAACACTTCTGTAGCTGATTCCGGCCTGTGTCAGGACTGTACTGAAGCTGCTGCCGTCAGGTCTGGTATGTGAAAATGTATTCTTGATTTCATGCGCTCTTGTATTGGCCGCCTCTGCCACGCCTTCGTGGACAGACAGTGGACTAAGACCTGCCTTTGCCCTCTCCGCATTTACCAGTTCAACCACTGCGTCCGCATATGCGTCCTGGCTGCCGCCGTTATCCGGTTCACCGGGAACCGTATCCCCCGGAGCTTCGGGAGCCGTGCCCGGGTTATCCGGCTCACCCGGCAGTGAGTTGTCCGGAAGTGAGGTGTCCGGCATCTCAGGTCCGGGCAGTTCCGGTGTGGGGAAGATGAAGTCGGGCGGTGTAACCTGCGGCAGACTGTTATCCGGCAGCACCGGGCCTGCGCCCCACCCGTTATTCTGGTTCCCGTTATTATTCTGGCCCCAGCCGCCGTTCTGGCCCCAGTTCCCATTCTGGCCTATATTACCGGGAAAGCAGTTCTGTCCTCCCACTCCAATCACATATGCGCTTCCATTGGCAAAAGGAATATGATATGTAGATACGGCTGCCAGTGATGTCACCGGTATTGCTGTGGAAACAAGCATGGCTGCGGCTGCGGACAATGTGTACATGGATATCTTTCTCATGGTTACCTCCTTATGTGTTACATAATTATTACATTTCTGTTACAAAACTATAATAACACATAATATTTGGAAAGCCATTAGGGAAAGATTGGAAAAAATGTATGAAGCAGGCTCCTCTCCAATGCCAGCTCTTTTCTATTGCCAGCTCTTTTCTATCCCTTTATGCCAGTGGATGCAATACCTTCCACGTAATATTTCTGAAGAAATACGAACATCAGCAGCATGGGGATTGCCGATATGGTCAGGGACGCCATAATTGCTCCATAGTGTATTGGCTTTGAGCCAAAGAACGTCTGGATGGCCAGCTGGATTGTCCTCATGTCCTCCCCTGTGACCACCAGCATGGGCCACATGAAATCATTCCAGTGGGCCACGAAGTCCAGAATGAATATGGTGGCGTATACCGTGCCTGAGATAGGCATTACAATGGTAAAAAATGTTTTGATTGGGCCGCAGCCGTCTATGGCCGCCGCTTCCAGCAGGTCATCGGGAATGTCTAAGAAGAACTGACGGAACATGTAGACAGAGAAGCATTTCCCCACAAAGGGAACAATCAGTCCGGCCCAGGTATTCACCCAGCCAAGGCTGGCAACCTCCTTGTAAAGGGGCAGCATGATAGCCTCCATGGGAAGCACCATAAGGCTGATGACCACTGTCAGCAGCAGCTCCTTTCCGGGGAAATCGAATTTTGCCAGGGCATATCCGCAGACAGAATTGACCGCCAGGTCCAGGATAACAATGACAAACACATAGAACAAGCTGTTGAGGATGAATTTCATCATATTCACCCTGGTAAACACCTCAACATAATTCCCAAGGGCAGCCGCTGTGGGCCAGAACGTCCTGATGGTGCTCATGTCGGAGAATATCTGAGCCTCCGGTTTCAGGGACGCGGCAATCATCCACAGGAGCGGCGATACAAAAATCAGGGCGACAATTGCATTTCCGCCATAAAACAAAACGCGCTTCAGAATATCTTTTTCCTTTAACCCCATGATTCTCCCTCCTTAATCTGCCTTGATGACCCGCTTTAACATCAGCGACATGGTTACCACTATGACAAAGAATACGGTTGCCACGCTGCAGGCATACCCGAAATTCCTGCTCTGGAAGCCCTGTTCATAGATGTAATACACAAGGGTCCTGGTAGAGTTCTGGGGACCGCCCTGGGTCATGACATAGGGCTGCGTAAACAGCTTCATGGCCTGAATCATAGTGATCATGACAACGTACTTAATGACATTTTTAAGCCCCGGAAGGGTCACATACAGGAACTTCTGGAAAGCGCCCGCACCGTCAATGGACGCCGCTTCATACTGGTCTCCCGGTATGGCCTGAAGTCCTTCCAGGAAAATCATCATCTGATACCCTGCCGCCTGCCAGGCCGACATGAAGATAATGGAATTCATGGACGTCTTGGGGTCTGTCAGGAAACCGCAGGGGGCAAAGCCCAGCTTTGTGAGAAATGCGTTCAGAAGTCCTGTGCTGGGATTGGGATTGTACAGCACGCTCCAGAGGATGGCAACCACCACCATGGAAGTGATGTTGGGGCTGAAATAGGCTGCCCGGAATATGGATACTCCCTTTCTCCTGGATGAAATCAGCAGGGCTAAAAGCAGGGCCAGAATACACTGGAAGGGAACTACCACCACCGTAAAGTAGATGGTGTTTACCAGGGATTTCTTAAAGTCCCTGTCCCAAAAAAGCTCCACGAAATTGTCCAGTCCGCAGAATTTAATCTTATCCGGCCTGAGGATATTGTAATCAGTAAATGCATAGCGGACCGTTGAAACAGCGGGCAGTATGAGAAACGCTGCCAGCAGCAGCACCGCCGGAAGGATGAACAGGAACGCCGCCCGCCTTTCATGGACCTTATTCTTAGTACCATACTTCATGATATACCTCCTTTCCTTTTTTAAGGGAAGGGGGAGCATCGTCCCCCTCACCATTACTCCGCGTAGTTCTTCTGGTAGTTGGAATCAAAATCAGCTGCCAGCTGGTCTAAGGACTCTTTTACATCCGCGCCCGTGAACATGTTCATCATGGCCTCTGAGAATCCGGGTGACAGTACGGTATAGCCGGGTGTTCTGGGTCTGGGATGGCCCGTATTCAGTGACTGCTCCTTAAAGAGGGAACGGGGATATTCGTTGTACTCTGTCAGCGTGTCATAGCTGGATGCCCTGGTGGGAAGTTTTGCTATGGCCTGGGCATAGGAGGTCACATTTTCCTCATTCATCAGATAGGAGATAACAACGCCCGCGGCTTCCTCGTCCGCATTCCTGGTGATGCAGGCAGCCCAGTCCCCGGTAGGCGATGTGTTTATGCCGCCATTGTCAGCCACAGGAAAGTATGTAACGCCCCAGTTCAGGTCCGGGAAGGACTGCTCCAGGGTGGCCACTTCCCAGGAACCGCCCAGCATGGTTGCGCATTTTCCATTGTGGAACTCCTGCTTCATGGGGTCTATATTGGCATATCCATCCTGAATCAGGCTGTTGAGGAAATTGGCTGCCTGAATTCCTTTTTCACTGTTCACGTAGCCGTCTGCCTTGGAACCGTCCTCGCTTACAAAGTCAGTGCCGTTGGAAATCCAGAACTGCTCCAGCACATAGGGCAGCCCCTCTCCCTTATCCATGATAATGTTGGTTCCTGCCACGCCGCTGGTGGTCAGCTTACCGGCAATATCAGCGAATTCAGACCAGGTCAGGGCATCCTCCATCTTATCCGGCATGGTGATGCCGGCCGCGTCTGTCATATCTTTATTGTAGTACAATGCCACGGAACTCTCAGTGGCTCCCAGGGCGTACAGCTTTCCGTCATAGGTTCCCTGCACCTTGATGGATTCCACGAAATCACTCAAATCCTCCTCTGTAAAATGGGCGTCAATGGGTACGATGATTCCGTCCGCCGCGTAATTGGATATGTTGGGACCGTCCACAAACAGAATGTCAGGCAGGTCGTTGCTTGTCACGGCCGCGTTGATTTTATCCTCGTAGGCATAGGAATCCGCCCTCACGATGGCCTCCCTCTTAAGCTCGATTTCTCCCTTGTGTTCTTCATTGAACGCATTGATTTTTTCAACCCACCATGCTTCAATGGCCGGTTCATCCGTGGGACTCCAGATGGTCACCATCTTAGCCCCGTCGCTGTTGGTCCTGCCTCCCCCTGATTTGGAACTGCCGCCGCAGCCGCTCAGTGCGGATGCCGCCAAAACCACTGCCAGTGTCATACATGCCAATTTCTTATTCTTCATAACCAATCTCCCTCTCTTCATGATTTATGGCTCCAGATGGACTCCATGGTCCATACCTCCAAACGATTCAGACTTCCGGCCGAAAAATCCGCCTCCAGATGCCCCTCTGTGCTGTCCTGGTAAAACAGCTTGGTGCCCGCGGCTTCGCCGTGGTTTAAGTAAACCTCCGCCACCCTCCGGTCCATAAAAATCTCCACATAGCGGACTCCGCCGACATCAGACGGAAAGCAAATCTCTTTCACTTCCTTCCTGGTGGATACCAGGCTTGTCACTCCTTTTTTCCGCTCCAGATACAGGGCGTCATTTCCCTCCCTTGCAAGGGTCACAAGGAAATCCTGGTCATCGCCAAGTTTGATTTTTACAAAAAACGAGTTGCCCGGAACATGCACAGGCGGGATATGCTCTCCTTGAATCTCCGGGGCTGCCGCCTGATTATCCGCCTGATTTCCAGAGGAATTTCCTGTTGAATTTCCGGCCCAATTTCCTGTCGAATTTCCGGTCAAATTCCCTTCCTGCCCGCAGCCATCCTTTTCAATCTGTCCTGACACCGCGAATATACGGTCCTTCAGCAGTCCGTAACATTCCTTTACCGGTTCCGTGAACAGCCTGCCATGCTCCATGTGCAGTTCCCTTGGAAGGGAAAAACTGCCGCAGGCTCCTCCCGGCTTAACGCGGTGTTCACCGTAAAAATCAGAAATCCACCCTATGGCAATCCTTCTGCCACTGTGTTCAAAGCTCTGCACAGCATAGAAGTTGCTCCCAAAATCATACCACTGCTGGTATTCTGTCTTAAACCTGCCCCCGTCAAAGGTGCCGGTATAGCACCGCGTCATCTGATACCGGCCGGCCTCATCGCGGTGGCACATCCATGCGCCTGCGGCCACATATTTCCCATCCAGTTCAAAAAAGTCCGGACACTCAAAGGTCCTGATTCCCGGCTCGTGCTCCTGTAAGAGAGGGCCTTTAAAGAGCCACCTTCCGCCCTCCCGGACATACAGCAGGATGGACGGCACACCGTCCAGGCTGGAGCCCAATACCATATAGTCCCTGCCTTCCGCCCGTTGTACCTTGGGGTCCCTGAAATCAAAGGAGGCTCCTTCCGGTCTTTCAGTGATGCATGGGCGCTCCTTTTCCACATGGATGCCGTCCCTGCACACGGCCTCTGTCTGCCATTCCCTGGTTTCCTCACCGTCCTCCTGCGGACCATGGTGCCGTGTCAGATACAGATGCATCTGTTCCCCTTCCACCTGGGCGCTTCCCGAAAAAGCCCCTCCCTTGTGTTCCTTATCCCTCCACAGGCCGGGCTGAGGTTCCAGGACATAGGGCATATGTGTCCAATGCAGCAAATCCCGGCTCACCGCATGGCCCCAGTACATGTCATTCCATTCCTGCCCAAAGGGATTGGACTGGTAGAACAGATGATAATATCCCTTGAACCAGCAGAGCCCATTGGGATCATTTACCCAGTTCATAAAAGGATTAAAATGATACTGCTCCCTTACAGGAGTATCATACCATTTTCCCAGTTCCATTTCATCACCGCTGTCCGGGTCCAGGAACCTTATCCCCCGCTCCATCAAATCTGGTCCTCCGCTCAGATACATCTGGATGAGACCAACCCCTTTATACCTGATGCGGTATGTACCGTTCTGGGGAAGGGCCAGCTGTACCAGGCGGTACCAGTCGTCATTCATGTGAACCTGCTGTTCCTTTCCTCCGGGTCCTTCCAGGCAGATCCATCCATCCCTGTCATCTGACTTTTCAGCAAATATGCAGATGGATTCGTATTCCCCGCTGTCAAATTCCAACATCCACATCACCTCCCCTTATCCTGTCTGTGTCTATTTTTCCTATATGGAACCCGTTCCATATCCACACTATAGTACTATTAGATTAGTATGTCAATATTTTTTTGTAAAAATGTGCAAAAATAGTGCACAATACACAGTTTTTTACTCTGTATATTGTGCACTATTTTTATTCTTTTTCCAATTACCGTATTTGTCGTTCTCAGGCATCCTCTGTGCTCTTTGTGGAACGTTTTATACCGTTCCACCTTTTTGTATGGAAACAGGCAGAATTTGTTCCATCTCTACTTTTTTACCATCCAACAGGTCCATCATGGTATCCACACAGGCCGTTGCCAGTCCCGGTATATCCTGCGCTATACTGGTAAGCTTGGGGGTAAACAGCCGGGTCATGTCAACTGCGTCATAACCAACGATATGGAGTTTCTCCGGAACCTTCACGCCTCTCTGGTTTGCTATGTTAAGGCAGTAGAGGGCTCCTATATCCGTAGTAAACACCCCGTCAATATCCCGGTAAATATCCATGTACTGTTCCATGATACGGCAATAGTAATCATATTCCATCATATTCCAGGCCATTTCAATGGTTTTCACAGATGCCCCATTTTCCTCCATGACCTGCTTAAATTCCTGATGCCTGTCATTGGAAGGCGTATGAACGCGGAAGGAACCGCCAAAGTTCAGCACGTTCCTGCAGCCCGCATCCAAAAGAAGCCGGGCCGCCATCCGTCCTCCCGCCTTGTGGTCCGAGTGTATCATGGGAATACCCGGTCCCAGATTCCGGTCCATGGCAACCACCGGCTTGTTCAGGTTCAAGTACGCGTAATCCTGGAGGGAATGGGCGCCGGTGATGATTCCGTCCATTACATTCTGGCGCAGCATGTCAATAAAGTCCTGCTCACGGTTGCTTATCTCAATGGTATTGCAGATCATGGCCTTATACCCGTTCTTATAGAGCTGGATTTCCATGTGTTTCAGCAGCTTGCTGAAAAATGGATTTTCCATATCAGGGACCACGATTCCAATGATTCCCGTCCTGTTCCGGAACAGGTTCCTGGCCAGCTCATTTGGCTGATAGTCCAGCTTCTCAGCGATTGCAAGGATTTTTGCCCTGGTATCCTCCGCAACATAGCCTGTCCCGTTAAGGGCCCGGGAAACAGTCCCCACCCCTACACCCGCTTTTTTTGCCACATCCCTGATACTTGCCATTTGCCCAGACGACCTCCATCGCATAAAACTTCATTACGTAGTACTAATATCTTAGCAGGAGGAAGGTAAAAACGCAAGCGGGACCCGATAAGGATTTGGCAGAAAACCATGTGGGAGACTTACTTTACATGCTGCTTTTTCCGGGTATCCATTTTAATTTTCCGTCAATATTCACAATTTACCCGGACAAATTCAGTTAAATGCGATACTCTTTCAAAAGAATATCGCATTTATATATTAAATATGTTAGACTAAATACTGTCATAAGACGAATATTTAACAGCTAATATTATTAGTTGACTATTTTGCACTGTTTTACAATTTTATATTTCATAAACTTAAAATGAGAGTTTGGCAGCCTTTTACAAAGAGCTGCGGCTCTCGTTTTTTTATTTCCGCAGGCAGCAGCAGACTTCCATGAGTTTGGCAACCTTTCACAAAGTGTTGAAGCTTTCATGAAAGCGTTTTTAAATAACAAAGAAAATCAGGAGGGAAAACAACAATGTCACAGAAGAACACATCAACCAGTGCTTCAAAATTCCAGCTTGACGGCAGGCCCGGTATGAAGGAGGCAGTGCCTCTGGGACTCCAGCATGTACTGGCCATGTTTGTAGGGAACATCGTTCCCATGATTTTAGTCGCGTCCGCAGCCAGCCTGCCTGTTCAGGACGCCAACATGCTTCTCCAGTGCTGTATGCTGGGAGCCGCAATCTCAACCGCAATCCAGCTCTATCCCATACGAATCGGAAGCATACAGATTGGCTCCGGCCTTCCCTGTATGATGGGACTTACATACGTGTTCCTGCCAGCCTGTCTGTCCATTGCCGGCAGCAGGGGAATCCCCTATATTTTCGGCGCCCAGATTGCGGCGGGTGTCATTGCGGTCAGCTACGGAACACTCCTTAAGAAAATGTCATCCTTCTTCCCTCCTGTGGTGACGGGAACCATTGTCATGACCGTTGGCGTTTCCATCTTTAATCTTGCTATCGGCAATATTGCGGGAGGTACATCATCACCGGATTTCGGAGCCCCCATCAACTGGACCGTTGGCGTTTTCGTGGTGCTGGTAGTACTGGGATTCAATGTGTTCGGCAAGGGCCTTCCCAAGGTTGCGGCTATTCTTATCGGTATGACGGCAGGCTACATTTTATCTGTCATTCTGGGACTGGTAAGTTTCTCAGGCATCGGAGAGGCTGCCTGGTTTGCCTTTCCAAAGCCATTTGCGTTTGGCGTAAAATTTGATTTGGGATATACCCTGATGTTTGTTCTGCTTTATTTCATCGTTGCCGTACAGATGATAGGAGATTTCAACGTATCCTGCATGGGCGGACTGGACCGTGAACCCACCCCGGATGAAATCGGAGGCGGAGCCACTGCAAACGGAATCACTTCCATTATTTCAGCCGCGCTTAACAGCTTCCCCACAGCCACCTACAGCCAGAACTCCGGCATCGTGGCGCTGACAAAAGTGTGCTCCCGTTTTGTGATTCTGGTTGGCTGCGGAATCCTGTTCCTGGCCGGTCTCTGTCCCAAGGTAGGCGCTGTGCTGTCCACCATTCCCAACTGCGTGATTGGCGGCGGTACCGTGGTTGTATTTGCAATGATTGCCACCTCCGGCATGAAGCTCCTTGCCAAGGCCGGCTACTCCAACCGGAACTGCCTGATTATCGGCGTATCCCTCGCGTTTGGCCTGGGCACCCAGTTCTGCAAAGGCGCCAGCGCACAGTTCCCAGCGGGAATCGCCGCAATGCTGGAGGAGAACAGCGTTATACTGACATCCCTGCTCGCAATCATCCTTAATCTGGTGTTTCCAAAGGATCCGGTTCAGGCGGAAGAGCCGGCGGGTAAGGTACAATAAGTGTTTTTACATGGAAAATAGCACTGGAGCTAATATGATACCTCTTAAGCAGACAAGGTACATAACCAATATTTGCTTATAGAGGTATTTTTATAGTCAATTTACCTGCTGCGACACAATTTAGAACAATGGTTTCCCAAGAGTATCTTGCCGAATTTGTCTCATTGCGGACTGAAACATTAATTTCCCATAAACCGCCAAAATATCCTATAGCAGAAAATAAATGAATTAAGGTACAAAGTAACATGGTCTGCAAAAAAACAGGAGCATCTCTCCTGGCACAAAATCCAAATGATTTCATGCCATTGCATGACACTCCCTTTCGTTGCCTATTCGATACCTCCCTAATTCTCCATCAAATCCTGATAAGCAGCATGGTTCTCCAGCGCTTCCGTCATGACCGCCATCCGGGACAAATCACCTAACAGAATTACACCGCTCATCCGGTTATTCAGGAAATAGTATTTCCGGTACTGTTCCTTACCCATATCCCTGAATTCCACTGTTTTATAATAGAGATTCGGATTTCTTCCGTTGTCGCCCGCAGCAAACAGGGCGGTGTTCATACCGTGGAAGGTCAGGGCCGCAGGTACCGGAGTGTATTCCAGACTGTCGCCGGCCGCGTTGGCGCCGGCAGTCCTGCCCTGCTCCACAGCCTCCGGCCATATGCCGTAATTCGTGTCATGGTACTGTGCGCAGTCACCACAGGCATAGATACCGGAAACGGATGTCTCCATCAGCTCGTTGACAACCACTCCCTTCTTTGTCTCCAACCCCATGTTCTTCGCCAGCTCTATGTTGGCGCGGATACCCGCTGACACAATTACCATCCCGGCTTCCACCACTTCCCCTGTTTTCAGACGGACACCACTCACATGGCCTTCCCCCTCGATGGCTTCCACATCAACACCGGTGCGGATAACCACGCCGGCTTTGGATGCAATTGTCTTCAACTGCTCCCCGGAACTCTCATCCAGCTGACGTCCCATCAGGGATGGCGCCATTTCAAGCACCGTCACCTCAAGGCCGGCCTTCTTAAGTTCCCACGCTGCTTCCAGTCCCAAAACGCCTCCTCCGATAACCACGGCCTTCCCCGTGCTCTTCATCAGGGTCTCCACCTTTTTGACATCAGAAAGCCGTCTGATTGCCGCCACCTCCGGCAGCTTGCTTCCTTCGATAGGCGGAATAAAGCACTCGCTTCCCAGGGCGTAAATCAGCTTCGTGAAATGCAGCTTCGTTCCGTCGTCAAGAAGCGCCTCCCTGGCATCCATATCCACGCTCTCCACCCGTTTTCCAAGCATCTGGCGCACCTGGTTTTCCTCATACCATGCGGCATCCACCATAGCTATCTGCTCCGGCTCCAGACCCGCAACCAGGGATTTGGTCAGCATGGGACGGTTGTAGGACGGATAGGGCTCCTCGGATACCATGATAATCCGCCCTGTGGCATCCCTCTCCCGGATGGCTTTCGCGGCATTAAATCCGGCCGCGCCGTTACCGAGAATCAGATATTCGTTGGCCGTGTTGTTGGTGAAATCATTTACCACATCGTCCACCGGCACAAAGTTCTCCCGGCCCACGCCGCAGACAGGACAAATCTCGATGGAGGAATCAAAAATCTCCCCGCAAACCAGACATTTAACCAGTTTCCTGCTGCCCTTTGCAGCCGCTGCCCCCGGCTTCTTGGACTGCACCAGACATCCGAACTGGTATCCGAACTCATAGGCACTCACCAAATCCGCCTCCGACGGTTTGAACCGCACCCTGAACCCGTCTACCACCTTCATTTTCAACTGTTTCAAGCGTTCCGTGATATGGGGTACTCCCTCGCCGCTCCAGCCGTAGCTGCCGAACGCTCCCGCATATTTTCCGCCGTGGGTGACACTGAACATGCCCAGCGTCAAATCCCAGATAGGACGCAGCGCCTCGGCAATAATGGTGGGCGTACCAAACAGCATTCCGTCCGCAAACTGTAACTCCTCCTGCACCTTCGCCGTATCGGCCGTCACCATATCGTAGCAGCGCACGTCGATATCGCCGCTGTCGGAAATTCCCTCCGCAATCTTCTCCGCCAGCAGTCCTGTATATCCGTATGCGCTGACGTAAGGGATGATAACGGTCTTTTTCCTGTTGGGATTCACCACCGTGGACCATTCCCGGTAAAGGGCCATCACCCGCTTAATTCTGTCACCCGCCAGCACCGGGCCGTGTCCCGTGCACACCATACTGATATCCAGGGATTTCACCCGGTCCAGGGCCTTCAGCATAAACGGTTTATACGGCCCGATAATACAGTCAAAATAGTAGCGCAGCGCCTTTAAGTAATCGTCCTCATTTTGAATTTTATCCGACACCACCTCTTCCAGGCAGTAGTGGGAGCCAAAGGAATCGCAGGTCACCAGAATCTGCTCCTCCTCGATAAATGTGTACATGGTATCCGGCCAGTGCAGATTTGGAACCAGCATGAAATGCAGTGTCCGCTTGCCAATGGTCATCCGCTGATCGTCCTTCACCGCGATGCTGACAAAGTCCCGGTTCACGATTTCTTTTAAGAAACTAATGGCACAGGGAGTAGCCAGTATCTTCATCTGGGGACTGTAATCCAGCAGCTCCACACTCCCCGCATGGTCCGGCTCCGTGTGGCTGGTCACCAGATAGTCAATCCTTGTGACATCAATCACTGCTTTCAATTTTTCCAGATATTCGTCAAAAAACCTGGCCTTCGCCGTCTCAAACAGCACCACCTTATTCCCGGTCTTCATCACATAGGAATTGTAGGTTGTGCCAAACTCCGTATACATCACAATATCAAACACACGCAGCTTGTCGTCAATAATACCCGTCCAGTAGAACCCGTCTCTCAATTTAATCGTTTCCATGATCAGCACCTCTCCTTTACACACATGAATTACAGATAATATGTTATTCTATACTTCCACTTTAACGCAAATTCCGCCCTGTGTCTATTGCATTTGCCACATATTGGCAAATTGTTATCAATCTTAGCCCTATTTGTACAATTTTGACTAACCGCAATAAGGGGCCGCCAAAAAGAGCGATACGAAAAACATGTGGAATATCATTGGAAAAGGAAACCTCCGGAAAAACCATAAACATGATTTTTCCGGAGGCCGGTTTTCAGAGAGAAAAAACAGGGAATCGTTGAGAAAAGGGGGAGTAATTATGAGATATTAGATTATACCGGCTTTTTATTATATTACAAACTGCTCTATGTAACGTTTTGAAAGCTTTAAGCTGTCCAGAATCCTTTCACGGTCCGCCTCAAATGCCCGGTCCTCCACTTCCACACATGTAAACCCATCATAACCAATATCAGTCAGCGCGGACACATAACGTCCCCAGTCCACATCTCCCAGTCCCGGAAGCTTGGGCTCCATATATTCCAGCGGATATGCCATGATTCCCACATCCTTAAGCTTCTGGGGATAAACCTTGATGTCCTTATAGTGTACATGGAATATCCTCTCTCTGAATTCATAAATAGGCTGGATATAATCCATCATCTGCCACACAAAATGGCTGGGATCGTAATTGATGCCAAAGTTTCTGCTGGGTATCATATCAAACATTTTTCGCCAAAGAGCGGGTGACGTAAACAGGTTATGCCCCCCTGGCCACTGTTCTCTTCCAAACAGCATCGGACAGTTTTCAATTGCGATTCTGACACCGTGCTCCTCAGCATATCGGATAATAGGAGGCCATATCCGGCCAAATGCCTCAAGATTTTCTTCCACGCTCTTAGTCTGATCCCTGCCCACAAAGGTGGTGACCATTCCAACGCCCAGCTTTTCTGAAAATGCAATTACCTTTTTAAGGTGCCGTATGGCAGCCTCCCGTTTCTGAAAATCACCGTCCATGGTATTGGGATAATATGCCAGGGCGCTGATCTCAACTCCTGTCTTTTTACATGTCTCATGAATATGGTTCACATACTCACGGCTGTCATTATCCACGTCAATATGGCTGACACCCGCATAGCGGCGTTCCGCTTTCCCCTGGGGCCAGCAAGCGGCTTCCACGCACTCATACCCCAGTCCGGCGGCCGTATCCATCATTTCCTCAAAAGTCCATCCATCCAGGATGGCACTTACAAACCCTAACTTCATCTCATTCTCCTTAGCCTATTTTAATTGTTTTTCCTGTTTTGGCAGATTCTATACTTGCAAAAACTGCTTCCATGGCGCTGAGTACGCTTTTTCCACTGAGCTGTGCTTCCTTTCCGTGAACAATACAGTCCATAAAGGCGTCTATTACGCCTGATTTTGTCTGCTTGTCATTGGTCTGAATCTGATCTACATTGTACAGGATGACCTCATTGTCCGGCTTTATAATCTTAATGCAGTATTCCGGGTCCTCATAGATACGCATAATCCCCTTGGACCCGTACAATATGGTGGAGTTGTCTTCCTGACCATAGTAGGTCCAGCTGGCTGTCATAGTTCCCACTGCGCCTGATTCCATCTTATAGATACAGATGGCATTGTCGTCCACCCCGATCAGGTTTCCGCTCCCATCTTTTTTATCCAGGGTGGTAATCACAGCTGTAGTCTCTGCCACATGTTCTCCCATCAGGTACTGGATCAGATCTGTCTTATGGATTCCCAGATCCGCCATAGCTCCCATGGCAGCCTTTTTTTTGTCAAAAAACCAGGTATTGCTGCCGGGATCAATGCTCCAGGTTTCCGGGCCTCCATGTCCAAAGGTAGTCTTAAAGGTTATAACCTTTCCAATATCCCCGCGCTCAATCAGCTTCCTGGCAAGCGCATGGCCCTTGGCTAGTCTCTGATTCTGCCCAATCATAAGGCATTTCCCTGTTTCCTCAGCAGCTTCTGCCATCTGGCGGCACTCCTCAAGGGTTACCGCCATTGGTTTTTCGCAAAGCACATCCTTGCCCGCCTTCAGTGCCGCAATGGATATCTTTGCGTGAAACTCATTGGGAACACATATGGAGACAGCGTCGATTTTTTCATCCTCCAGCAGTTCCTCATATGTCTCATAAACGCGGCCTGCGTATGTACCGGCGAGCTCTCTGGCCCGCTCCGGGTTCAGGTCATAAAACGCATAAAGCCTTGCGTCCCGGTGGTCTGCGTATTCCGGAATATGCCTTACCTGGGCAATCCTTCCGCATCCAATGATTCCTATACTTTTCATCGTGAACCTCCCTAATTCTTTGTGAGCATATGGACCCTGATGGCGCTGATTCCCAGAGATATGATAATCAGGGCGCCGGAAGCAATCTCCTGAAGATAAGAGTTGACTCCCAGTATATTCAGCACGTTGGAGATAAGTCCCATAAGCAGTACGCCGAAAAATGTTCCTACAATATTTCCCTTTCCACCGTTAATAGGCGCTCCGCCAATTACCACCGCGCCCATGGCCTGAAGCTCATATCCCGCTCCTGTGGAGGGCAGGGCCGACCCCACCCTGGACAGCAGGAGGACAGCAGCCAGGCCTACAAAAAAGCCATTCATGGCAAAGAATATAAGCTTATTCCTGGTCACCTTGATACCTGACAGGAATGCCGCTTTCTCATTAGAACCAATGGCAAAGATACGCCGTCCTATCTGCGTATACCGCAGTATAATGCCAACCACCACGCACCCCATCAGGCTGATAATAAAAATCAGAGGAACTGCCCCAAACAGGCGGAACCGGTTCATTGTATCAAATTTTCCGTACACGGTCTGAATGACTCCTTTTGTCAGATAGAGGGCCGCTCCTGTATATACGCTGGTGGTTGCCAGCGAAATTATAAAGGAAGGCGCCTTAAAAAGAATCGCAAGTACCCCGTTAAAAAACGTACAGAACATGGCTGTGAGGATGCCTGCTGCTGCGGCTGCGGGAATGGGGATCCCCGCGTTCATCATCATTGCCATGAGACAGGAGCTCAGTCCAATGACCGCTCCAACCGATATGTCAAAATTCCCTGATATAATCAGAATAGTAGCGCCCGCAGCCACCAGGCCCAGAACTGCAATCTGCTCAAAAATATTCATCACATTGTTAAGCATAAGAAACCTGGGATTTTTCAGCGCCGTAAGCACGGATATCAGTAAAATAATCAACAGAAGTATGAGCCACTGCTGACTTAAAATTTTGTATTTCAGATTATTTCTGTCCTTCATCTGTCCTTCACTCCTTCACTCCAATATACTCTTTTATCAGCCCATCTTCTGTGACATGTGCCGAATCCAGGATACGCACCAACCGCCCTTCCCTCATGACCCCAATCCGGTCACTCATGGAAATAAGCTCAGGCATGTTGGAGGATACCATAATTACAATCTTCTGTTCCTTTGCCAGTTTTTCAATCAGCTTATAGATTTCCTCTCTGGCTCCCACATCCACGCCCTTGGTGGGCTCGTCAAAAATATATACATCTCCGTCCTCCAGAAGCCAGCGGGAAATAACCACCTTCTGCTGGTTGCCGCCGCTCAGGTTGCCTACCTCCTGCTCCTGGCTGAATACCTTTATCTTAAGCTGCTGTATGCTTTTATCCACAATTCCTTTTTCCTTTCTCAGATTCAGAAAAAAGGAATTGTCGTTTTTTGATATAGTAAGATTTTCCCTGGCCGAACGTATCAGAAAAAGACCTTCGCCCTTTCTGTCCTCCGAGACAAGGAATACCCCTCTTTTTACAGCGGATTTGGGATTTGCGGGAGTGATATCCTTTCCATCCAGGGTCAGGGTTCCTGAATCCTTTTTATCGGCCCCGTATATCATACGAACCAGCTCCGTCCTTCCCGCGCCCACCAGACCGCCCAGGCCAAACACCTCCCCCCTGGACACTGAAAAGCTCACATCCCGGACAATACGGTTGCCGGAATAATGCTCTGCCACAAGAGCCCTGTCACCGGATGAAAAGCTGCCTTTCTGATAGAAGTTGGATGCATCCCTTCCCACCATGGCCTTAATCAGCTCATCCTGATTTGTCTCTTTCAGCATAAGCTTTTTCACCATTGCACCATCCTTCAGGACATAGGCCATATCTCCCAGACGGAACATCTCCTCTAAATAATGGGAGATATAGATGATGCCCAGTCCCTTTTTCCTCAACTGTTCCACCAGGTTCATAAGAGATGCGGTCTCCTCCTCTCCCAGAGAAGCCGTTGGCTCATCCATAATCAGAATCCGAGCTTCCTGATGCAGGGCTTTTGCAATCTGAAGATTCTGTTTCTGACCCGGTGAAAGCTCCTCCACCAGCATGGAGGGCTTCATATCCATACTGAGGCTCTGAAGCAGCCGCCTTGTCCTCTCCTCCTGCTCCCTGCTGTTCACAAAGGCCCTGCCCCTCAGCCTTTCATTTCCCAAAAATATGTTGTCGGATACCGTAAGGGAGCTCACAAGGTCGGCATCCTGGTAAATGGTGGCGATTCCCAGATGCATAGCCTGACCGGGAGTCATCCGTTCATATGTGGTTCCGAATATAGTGATTTTTCCTTTGTCCGGTTTTTCCGCGCCGGAAAGTATCTTGATCAAAGTGGATTTGCCGGCCCCGTTTTCCCCTGCCAGGCAAATAATCTGCCCCGCCTCCAGCTCCAGGCTCACATCCTTCAGTACCTGTATGCCGGAAAAGGATTTGCAGATTCCGTCTATGGATAAAATATTTCCCAATTCCTTTCCCTCCCTTTATCTATAAATGGGGATTCATATGAACCCCCACTCAAATGTTTCCTATTGCATTAATTCTGGAAAATACTCTTTTGTCAAATCCCAGTAACACTCATCCACTTCCCATGGCACTACCTTGGTCTTGTCATCAATATTACTCTGGTCCACAGGCATAATAGGAAGTTCAACCTGCTGCTGAACTGCTGTGCTGGCTCCGGTTGCGTACTGATTCAATACCTGATAGGAAACAAGTCCCTCCCAGCCAGGAGATGATGAGATGGTATAATCCAGCTTGCCGTTCTTAATAAGGGGAAGGCCCGCGGGAGAACCGTTCTGTGAAACCACCTTATACCGGTCTGCCACTCCCTGAGAATCCAGCATCTGGATAATACCGGCTGCCATGTCCTCATTCATAACAAAGATAACTGAAAAGTCTTTGCCGGAAGCAATCGCATCCTGTGCCACCGTAATAGCTTTGCTGGGATTATATTCCCCTTCCTGAATATCGATTATCTTATTTTTGCCCAGTTCATCCACCTTTGCCTGCATAGCTTCATTTATCCTCTGGCAGGGCACTGACTCAAAGTTGCCTGTGATCACAAAGATATTTTCACCCGGGCAGTTATCCGCAAACCACTGTCCGTAATTGTTGCCCATCTCTGTCCAGTCAAAGTCAATAGCTGCAACAATGTCGTTCCCATTGTTATCCAGAGCTGTTCCCACACTGTCCGTTGACACCAGCGGTATACCTGCCTTTGCGCATTTTTCTGCTGCTATTTTAGCTCCGCTTTCATTGAAGGAAAAGATACACAGCCCGTCAACGCCCTGGTTAATCATGGAATCAATGTTGGAGACTTCTTTGCTGACATCGTAGTCTGAATTTAAAATAAATACCTTGTTGCCATCCTTCTCCGCTCCCATCTGAAATCCTTCCACATTGCGCTGATACCATGTGTCCGGCCCCGGCGTAATATAACCGTAAACCTTTCCCCCCGCACTTTCCGCTTTGGACTCCTCTGCTTCTTTGGACCCGGCCCGCTCTGTCTGAGATGTTTCTTCCTTTGCCGCGGTCTGTGCTGCGGTTGTTGTCTCTGTCTGGGATGAACCAGAACAAGCAGTCATCAGAGTCATTCCCGAAACCACCATTAATGCCAACAGTCCTTTTTTCATTTGACACCCTCCTTAGTTAAATGTTTTTTATTTATAAATGTCTATTTATAAATTCTCCTTCAGAAACTTCAGCCCCTCTAAGGCCAGCGCATCCTGGCTGGCGGCCAGGGGTCTCCACAGAGAAACTGCTTTTGCTATCTCTGTTATGTCTGTGGTAAAGGATTCAATCACCACCGCGCCGTTATAACCAATATCCCTCAGCGCCTTGCTGATTTCATCCCAGTCAAGATGGTCCTGTCCCGGAGTTCCCCGGTCATTGGAACATGCATGAAAGTCAAACAGCCTGCTGCCCGCTCTGCGGATCGCCTGCCCCAGACTTTTCTCCTCAATGTTCATATGAAATGTGTCCAGCAAAAAACCTACATTATCACATCCAATCTCATCCAGAAGTTCCACCCCCTGGTCAACTGTGTTCAAAAAATCCGTCTCAAAACGGTTCAGGGGTTCAAGGGCCAGCCTGATTCCTTTTGTGGCGGCATAGCCCGCAAGAGCCCTGAGATTATCCACCGCATAGGATCTCTGCCGCGTCCGTTCTTCCTCTGAAGCCATCCCTGCCTTACCGGTTGCCGCATACATAGGTCCCGCCACATAGGGGGAGCCAAAAACCGATGCCATATCAATCAGCGTCCTGATATACTCCATCCCCTTGTCCCTGTAACGGGAAGCGTCTGAGCTGATATCCCGCTCCGGGCCAAAGGCTCCGCATATATTAACCTGTATACCTGCCTTATCAGCTTCATGCTTCACATAGGCAGGGTCAAATGACGAGGGATCTTCCACGCCTATCTCATAGATGTCAAATCCCAGCTCCTTGGCATGCTTTAATTGTTCTATGGTATGATTTGAAAACGGGGATACCCAGACATAGGAACTTACACCAAACTTCATTTTTCCTCCTTTTTTATGTGTTTTACATTTTTATGTAAAATGTTTTCATTTTCTTCCGTTTTTTATGTCTTTTTCATTTATTACTATATCTTTTTTTCATTTTATTGTCAATACTTTGTAAAAATTTACATTTTTTACATTCTCCCTGTACATTTCTTCTATTTTGGTGTATTCTAAATATATCATTAGATTGTGAGGTATCAGCCATGTCAACAAAACCAACCATTTCCCAGATAGCAGATATGTCCGGTGTCTCTATAGCCACCGTATCACGCTTTATCAACAATACAGCCGCAGTCAAGGGCAGCACCGCAAAAAAGATCATGGAAGCCATCCATTCTCTGGATTATCCACTGCCTGAAAGCTTTATTGCCACCAACACGAAAAAGGACGGCAAGGTCATTCTGATCAATATACCGTCCGTCTCCAATCCATTTTACAATGATGTAATCAAGGGAGCACAGGATGCGGCCCTGCGCCATGATTACTACACCCTGGTAAATGTCCAGCATCTTAATTCATCTACTGAATCAACCTTTTTTAATCTGCTAAATAACATTAACCTCTGCGGCGCCATTATATTAAACGCCATGGATCAAGGATATTTTAACAGCCTTTATCATACCATTCCCTTTGTACAGTGCTGTGAGTATACGGAAAACCAGAACCTGGTCTCCTATACCAGCATTGATGATGTGGCAGCCGCCAAGACAATGATGGAGTATATCCTGTCCACAGGGCACACAAAGATTGCTTTTCTGTGTGGACCGGACCGGTATAAATACGCACGCCAAAGGAAGGCCGGATATTTACAGACGCTGGAAGCCGCCCATATTCCCCTGAACAAGGACTGGATCATCCAGCTGCCTGAGCTGGACTTTGACATGGCCCTCTCATCCACACACCAGCTTATGTCTCAGAAGGAGCATCCCACAGCTGTCTTTGCCGTCTCCGATGTGCTTGCCGCAGCCGCCATACGCGGATGCCGCCTGGCCGGACTTTCCGTACCAGCGGACATTATCGTTACGGGATTTGATAATGTGAACATATCCCAGGCCACATCCCCTCCCATCACAACCATCAACCAGCCAAAATATCAGATGGGCTACATGGCATGTGAGCTTCTGATTGAAAAGCTAAATACTCCCGGAGCAAAACCGCGGCAGGTACTGCTGAACACAGAGCTCATCATACGGGAATCCACACAGAGACAGCGTACCTAGCACCAGAACATCACGGACCGGGAAGCATACTTTGGAGTCAAATGAGAGCCAAAAGGGCGCTATGCCGATGCAGAGCGCCCTTAATTACGTCACTATTCACTTGACAATACTTCTCTCTTCCCCTTATATTCAGGGGGATTTTATGATGTATTACTACGTTTTTACCATGACCGTAACGTACAAGAAACCGTTGCTTACAGTTTAAACTGTATTATCATTCCTTATCTCGGCGGCGGACGGCTGTGATGCTGCCGGATCCCCCCTACAGGCAGAAATCACATATAGTTCTACAAAATCGGGCAAATCCCTTGGAATTTACAAACTTTTATGCGATAATAAAACTACAAGCAGACAAGGAGGCCGATATGGGATTTAAACTGGATTTGATTATTAACGAAAACTATTCAAAACTGAACGACATCGACCTGCATATTCTCCATTTTGTGCAGACCAATCTGAAGCTGTGCACAACAATCAGTATCGCTGACCTGGCCAGAAAATGCAATGTTTCGACAGCCACCGTCCTGCGTACCACCCAGAAGCTGGACTTCAGCGGTTACAGTGAATTCAAATTTTTCCTGAAAAACGATACGGAGAAGGTTAATGTCTCCACGCTGGATATGATCGAGATTATCAGCCAGGACATCTCGCAGACCATCAAGCTCTTCAAGCAGAATAAGGAAATCAATGAGATCTGCCGGATCATCGACAAATCTGACAACATCTACGCTTACGGCACCGGACACGGACAGCGGCTGATGCTGCAGGAATTTGCTCGCTGTTTCCTGAATGTCAACAAGAATATCATCCTGATCCCGTCTCTGACTGAGTTAAAGATCATCAAGAAATTTATGAAAAAAACGGATTTGCTGTTCATTGCCTCCTGGTCAGGCAATATTGACAAGTACCGGGACACCCTGATCAACCTGGAAGTGCTGGGCATTCCGATGATTTCCATTACCTGCTTAAACAACAACGATTTATCTGCCATGTCCAAGTACAACCTCTATTTCCAGAGCAGCACCATGGACAAGGATATGAATATCAACCGTTCCTCTTACCTCACGCTGCATCTGATTCTGCATCTGCTCTATGATGGTTATATCGACTACGCGACCTGCAAAATTTAGAACGGCGCTGATATTGATAAGAATTACACGAAACCTGTTTTTTACAATACAACAACACTGCCGCCTTAACGGTCATTCCCCGTTAAAGCGGCAGCCTTTTTCATTGCTTATTCAAACCTTCAGGCACAGCAGTGTTATTTCGCAGACATTGCCCACGCCTTGTTGAACAGCAGCGGACGAAGATATGCAACCGTGGAGCACATCGGCAAAATATCCGGATTCAGACGGATATTCAACTCATTTTCCAGGTAGCTTCTTCTTTGCATCATACGCTTCCACAGCTCCGGCGCATGCTTCTGAATTTCCTGTCTCAGCGCCTCGTCCGCCAGAGCCACCGTGCTCTCCGCACTGGTTCCGGCATATCCTTTCACCGACGGAATAATGTCGATCTGGAACAACATTCCGCTTTCCAGCACTTCTTCACTTCCCGCATACACCGGTGAAGACATCCACTCCTCGTCAGCCGTCAAATGTCCCGGACATAAAGACCAGTGATACTCTGCTTTCGGAAGCACCTCGTCGATGCGCTGATACAGCTGGCCGCCGGTCATCCCGCAGTGTACCTGCTCCAGCCATTCCACCACAGCACCGTAATACGGCTTCACCACAGCATCCACATAATCCCGTGCACCTTCCGGCAGCTGAGATGCATCCTGCGCCGCATAACCGACACGAGAAGACAGACCGCCCTTGTAGCCGATTGTCAGGCTGATGGTATCTCCTGTTTTTACTTTATTTTCTGTCGGATAGATATTGGCCTTCACAAAACGCTTGCCGGCAGCCGCAATCGTAACCACGCTGTTTTTCTGTCCCAACGCGTTCAGCGACTCGCCCAGCGCCGTCTCGCATACGCCCTCATCCAACAGATTCATGGTGCGCAGCATACAGTCGGAAGCAAGCGACGCGCCGAATTCATAATGCTCAATCTCATTGACGTTGTTGGTACGGCGGACGCCCTTATTTCCGATAAACAGATGCGTCGCATTCACCACGTCCCCGGTCTCCCCTGCAATTTCCCGGATCGCGTCCACAACATAAGACGGCGCGTCAAACAGCTTTGCATTATCTTCCAGACTGCTGGTAAAATACTTCCAGCCGACAAGCCCGATTCTCTTTCCCGGTGCGATACCGGCCTGCTTCAGCAGCTCTGTCAGGCTTTCGCTGTTTCCCATCGGCTGATTCGGCAGGGAGAAATACGGCGCATGAATGGCCTCCGCCTGAATTCTGGCCGACGGAACCTTATTCAGATTCTCATTTCCCATCATCATGTAATGGGTTCCGCCCTGATTGAGCACCAGAAGTGCCTCCTCAAAACGCGGCAGGAAACCGGTCAGGTACTCAAAGTTGTTGCCGTGTTCCAGATCTGCATACACCACCAGGGTGTCAAAGTGATCTTCTTTCATCCGACGCAGCACGCTGTCGTACCGTTCCTGCATGGTTTCGTCTGTCAGCATCACTGGTACACCGGTACAGTCCGATGCCGGTTCCCTGACTTCTTTATAGACAATGTTTGTATATTTTTCCATGAAATCCCCTCTTACTGCTGTTTGACTGTAACGGTTCAATCTCATTTATTTTTGCTGAGATCCATTACCAGATGAAGCAGAACATCTGCGCCTTTCTTGATGCTCGCATATTCCGTCCACTCCTCCGGGCAGTGAGATACGCCGCCGCGGTTACTCGGTACATAAATCATGTTGGTGTCGCAGAAATCCGTCATAATCATGGAATCATGGCCGGTACCGTTATTGATGATCATGTGGCTGTATCCCAGTTCTTCACAGATTGCCTCCATCCTGGCCACATTTTCCGCACACATAACGCTCGGCCCGGTCGGGTTCGGATAATTGATTCTCGTAATTTCCTCCAGCTCCGTGCGGATGCCATATTCTGCGCTTACTGCATTCAGAATTGCGGTGATCAGCTCCTTAAAATTCGTTTTCTCGATACATTCCCTGCTGAATGTACGGATCTCGATCTTGCCCTCTACATACTCCGGCACGAACTGGTTGGAGTTCGGAGTTACATCCAGCTTGCCGACCATACCGGTAACATCCGGTCCCAGCGCCTTGATCTGTCTGTCAAACTCTGCGATAAAGCTGGCCGCCGCTACCAGCGCGTCTTTCCGGCTGTCCATCGGTACAGTGGAATCTGCGGTTGCACCGTGGAAACGGATTGTGTATCGTCCGATTCCGGCCAGGTACCTGATCAGGCCAATCTCGATATTTTCACGCTCCAGCACCGGCCCCTGCTCGATGTGCAGCTCCAGGAAGTTCTTAATGGAGCCCGGTTTGCGGATGGCTGCTTTCAGATCCGGCTTCAGGCCGTACTCCGCCATCGCCTCCAGCTTTGTCTGACCGAAACGGTTTTTCACTGTCTCCAGCTCACGCTGAGTCATGGTTCCGAGCATTGCTCTGGAGTTGGATACGCCGGTACTCGGTCCGAACGTAGCCCCCTCCTCGGCATTCATCAGAATCAGCTCCAGCGGATAATCGTTCACAAATCCTTCTTCTGTAAGTACACGCATCACTTCCAGCGCGGAAACAGAACCGGCAACGCCGTCAAATGCTCCGCCGTTGACTACGGAATCGTAATGAGAGCCCAGCATAACAACCGGCGCATCTTTCATGGTTCCCTCGCGGCGTCCGAACAGGGTTCCGAATCCGTCCTCATAGATCTCAAGGCCAATTTTCTTCATCTCCCCAGTCAGATAATATTTGGCCATGGTATCTTCCTTAGAATAGGAAGAACGGGTCACTCCCTTTCCCGGAGTGGACGTAAACTGAGCTAATGTTTCGATATCTTTCTGTATTCTTTCTGTTCTGGTCTGCATAATACCACCCCTTTCTTTACTGCACGTTTTAACTCTGCCGCAGCTTTCTCAACCTTGGTACCGTAAACTACCTGGATATTATTCTCATTAATTTTAATAATACCAAGAGAACCGGTTCTTTTCAATAATGCATCATTTACAATAGAAGTATCTTTTAAAACAAGTCTCAGTCTGGAGATGCAGTTGTCGATCTCAAGGATGTTCTCTTTTCCGCCAAGAGCATCCATGATGCCGTTTCCAAGCTCGGTCACTTCATCGGTATCGACTACTTCGTCCGTCTCGTCCTCGCGACCCGGAGTCTTGATATTGAATTTCACAATCGCCCACTTAAATACAAAGAAGTAAATCATTGCATAGATCAGGCCGATTACGACGTTCAGGAGCCATTTGGTCTGCGGCCCGCGCAGTACACCGAACAGCATCAGGTCAATCAGACCGCCGCCGGCATTACCGATACATACGCCCAGTAAGGTGTTGATCAGGAAAGACATACCAGCCATGAAAGCGTGGAACAGCCATAACAGTGGAGAGATGAAGAAGAATGAAAACTCGATAGGCTCCGTGATTCCTGTAAAAAGGCTGGTTAAACCTGCTGCCAGCAAGATACCTTTTACCTTCTGTTTATTCTTCGGCAGTGCGGTTTTGTACATTGCATAGCATGCTGCCGGAAGACCGAATACCATGAACGGGTGAGTACCCTGTGTCAGGAAACGGGTAGCCTGGCGCATAACGTCCATATCCGGCTCTGCCTGCATCAGTAACGTATTGAAAATGTTCAGCGCGCCGGAAACCTGCTGTCCGTCGATCATTGCCGAGCCACCGATTGGGGTGAAACGGATCAACTGATTGAGGATATGATGCAGTCCGGTCGGAATCAGGAGTCTCTCCAGGAATCCGTAAATGAATGTGCCGAATGCACCTGCGGAAGCCAGCAGTGCGCCGAATCCATTGATTACCATGTTAAATAACGGCCATACGAAGAACATTACAATGGCTAAGAACGGAATCGTTACAACCATCATAATCGGAACAAATCTCTTGCCGCTGAAGAAGCTGAATGCGGTCGGCAGCTGTGTCTCGTGGAAACGGTTATGAATCATAGCAGTCCACAGACCAACGATAATACCGCCGAAGATGCTCATACGATAGGTGAAAATACCCATTACTGTATCATAGGCTGCGTTTTTCTGAGTTGCTTCCAGCGCGCTCATGCCCTGTCCCATCAGGTACTCGATACTGGTCGTCTCAGCGTTCACACCCTTTAAGCCCAGGAAGAAACGAATTGTCGTGTGGAATAAAATAAAACCGATAATAGAAGCAAAGGTTGCCACTTCTTTATCTTCTCTGGACATACCCTGTGCCACAGACATACAGAACAGAATCGGCAATAAGCCGAACAGTCCGCCCGCCAGAGCATTAATCAGACTTACAAAATCGTTTACAAACCCCACATTCGCCAATGCATTCCCAAACACATTCGGGTTCAGTAATGTTGATGCCAAACCTAACAACAAACCTGCTGCCACGATGATGGACAATGGTCCCATCAAGGACTTACCAAGTTTTTGTATAAATGTTTTCATACCTTTCTTCCTCCTGTTGTTTAAGTTAAGATGTGCGCACCGTGACTTTATTCACACTGCCATTATAACATCCGAGGTTTTGAAGTAAATAGTCACGGAGGATTATGAAATGGGTCTTAATTTTATAAAAATTTTACGTTTTGTGTAATTTTTGACAATATGAGCAGACGATACTTGACTTTTTCGAACACTTTACATATAGAAGAAATGCATTTAGCCTCGAAGTATTCCAGGACCTGCTGTACCTGTATTCATTATTCATTCCCCCTTCTTCTGTTGGGTAGTGTCAAATCCACCACCTGTTTTTTGTTCCAAAATCTAATAAAAACCTTGA